>JACLAC010025419.1_pt1 | contig 28771 bp, 32 predicted proteins | sample 8027881 | NCBI WGS metagenome assembly JACLAC01 (sample SAMN15725517, study PRJNA655200) | protist metagenome | isolation source: fluorescence activated cell sorting (FACS) single amplified genomes of... | place: Spain: Blaines Bay Microbial Observatory, Mediterranean Sea | collected 2016-01-19 | reverse complement strand
CTTGAGTGAATTTTTAGACTTTTTTTGCTGGAGGCTTTAGTTGGCGCAATAGTGCTTCTGCCAGAGATCCCTCAGATTGAGCCATAGATTGTGCGTACTGCTCATCCAACATGGAGCGGAAGATTTTTTCACCATTGGACTCTGGCAGCAAGTCTGACTTAAATCCAGCTTCTCTCATGGTTTTGAGCATCTGCTGAGTGAGTAGTGCTTCGAAGTCCTCTGCAGCTTTGCGCAGTTGGACATCCTCATTGTTCAGTTTGCTCTTCTCTTCTGTTTGTATGGTGCGCTGCATCGAATTCATCAGCGCAGGATTGAGCTTCATTGTTTCCTTACTGAATGATGAGTTCTGCGTGCAAGGCACCGGCTGCTTTAACAGCCTTGAGCATCTCGATCAGATCTTTGCTGGAGGCTCCAATTTTGTTGAAACCGTCCACGATTTCTTTCAAGTCTGCTCCTCCCTTGAACATGAAGACTCCTGACTCAATTGTATTTCCCTCTGGGTTGGTTTCAGGGTCAGCTGCAGGAGTTTTTACCTGAATACTCAGACCACCCTGAGAAATTGCGATTGGGGAAATTCGTACCTGACCACCCATGACCACAGTGCCAGAACGTTCATCTAGTACTACCTGTGCCACACTGTCAGGGGTAATCTCCATATTTTCTATACGGGAAATTAACTCGACAGTCTGTCCAAGATAACTATCTGGTACAAGAATTTCGACAGTACCTGCATCTTTTGCCCTTGCAGTACGATACCCCAAATTCTGGTCAATGAGCTTTGCAAGCCGGAACGCTGTAGTAAAATCTGGAGATTTGAGATTTAGGAACAGCCGAGCTCGACTATTCAGATTTAAATTAATCTCTCGTTCTACCAAGGCTCCACCTGGGATTGAACCAACAGAAGCGACCATGCGTGCTCCTACTGGTAATCTAGCCAGTTCTTCTGGAGGCAAGGCTTCGGCACGACTGACTCCTTGAGGAATACCAGAAATCGGACCTTGAGCTACCGCATAGACCAAGCGATCTGGCCCTCTTAACGGTGCCATTAGCAATATACCACCTCGTAGAGATACTGCATCTCCGATGGTAGCTGCTGTCACATCTAGACGTTGGCCAGATTTGGCGAAAGCGGGCAGCGTAGCCGTCAACCAGACGGCGGCAATGCTCTGACCACTAATATCTTCGCTAGCTAGACTGATTCCAACTCTCTCCAAGGCGTTAACGATCGGCTTACGGGAGAGTAAACTCCCTGGACTGTCTCCAGTGCCATCAAGACCCACGACGAGCCCGAAGCCAATCAGTTGGTTATCACGGGCTCCCCGCAGATTTGCGATATCCTTGACTCTCACTCCCCAGGCTGGCGAAGTGATAGTTAGGAAAAGTCCCCAGATCAGTAGTAGCCGAAATCCCTTACGAAACATGATAGCCTTTTGCAAGTAAACTCGCTGTGTGCTGCCAGAGTGGGTAGCATCAGATTCAAGTTCGATGCCAGTCAATTGGTCTGTTTCTGGCCGTCTAGTTTTCTTCGATGGCTTTGTTGCGGTAGAATTGTAGATCCCCTGCTTCGGTACCCACGATTAAATCCAGATCTCCATCGGAGTCGTAGTCAACAAAAACTGGGACGCTCCCAACAGGCATGCTCAGCTTGGTGAGCGGTCCGTCATTCAGTTTCCACCCCCAAGGGGTATCCTGAGTAGCATCTGCAGGACGAAACTCGATCAGTCGGCCTCCATCAGAACCAACAACTAACTCATTTTGTTGATCATTGTTAAAGTCAGCGAAGACTGGTACAGCACCAAGCCCTACGTCCAGATCAAGAAATCGTCTATGATAGAGCCGGAATCGAAAACCCGTACCATTAGCCTCTTGAAGATATAGGCGCACGTTGCCACCGAAGTTGCCGAGGAGCAGATCAGCCCGCCCGTCTTGATTGACATCATAGATGGCAGGAATTGAATTACGCCCGCTTGTCACACCATTCATGGGCCGCGGATCTCGGAAAAATTCTGGAAATTCTGGGGTGCCACGGTTTTCCCAAAATAGAACACTACCGCTTTCATTGCCGATCAAGAGGTCTTTGTCTCCGTCATCATCTACATCAGCAAAGACAGGGGCTGCGTTAGCTCCACCACTATACTCCAGAAAGTTCTCGTCCATTAAATTCCAGCGATCCGATCCATTTTCTGAGTCGTTTTGGAAGCTTCTTAGTTCTCCTCTACGATTCCCAACGATCAGATCCAAGTCACCATCTCCATCCAAATCCAATAATGCTGGTACAGCTCGATTCCCAAAGTTTTGCTCTGCAAATCGCGGGCTTACGAGTTCATAACTGGGCTCACGAGGTACGATTGGAGGCGTTGAAGGGACTGCCTGAATTGTAGGCCCTGGGGGCTGATCAGTGAAAGTCTGACCTTCTGAAACTCTTAGCCGCTCTAAGGTATTTGCGGTCATCACTGGTTCTGGTGGAGCAATGTCTGTGGGTTGCTGCTTACCAATAAACAACCAGCTCAGCAAATGTCCATCTTCATCTCCAACTAGCAAATCTTGCTGCTGGTCGCCGTTCAGATCAACCAAGAATGGTGCACTGCTGCCGACAGTTTCGAGATTTTGCCAAATCTGGGCTTGTTGCTGCCAACCAAGACTGACAGGGTAATTTGGCTGTGGTTGGTGAGTCAGCAATTGCAGCGTTCCACTGCTTTCACCAATCAGTAAATCTGCATTCTCATCGTCATCCCACTGAAAAGTTGTAGGGACTGCGTTACCAGAGGAAGATTGTGCATTTGCAAAACGAGCACTTTCCAATACAAAATTCGTTTTTTCGGGGCTTCCTTGATTTTCAAAGTAGATCAGGAAGCCTTGGCTGTTGCCAACCAGAAGATCTAAGTCGGAATCCCCATCCAGATCACGAATCAATGGTGTGCTACGACTGCCAATATCAATTTTTGCAAAGCGGACTTCAGCCATTTGCCAGTCGGGGCTTTCTTGACTGCCTTCGTTGCGCAACAGGTCCAAGGTGCCATCCTTGCGGCCCACTAGAATATCAAGGTCTCCATCTCCATCGAGGTCAGCGAGGGAGGGTGCACTGAAACTACGACCGTTCGGTGCAAGCGCAGGGACTTCCAGTCGAGACCAATCAGGATCCTCAGTTCCTCCTTGATTAATGTAGGCATAGAGTGCGCCAGAGCGACTGCCCAAGAGTAGATCTGGATCCCCGTCTCCATCCCAGTCACCAGCTGTGACCAAGGTGTGTCGATCCTTGGGGAGCATCTCGCCAATATTGAAGAAATTATCGGTGACGGGCCAATAATGATTCCGGCTACGCGCTTCTCGAGAAACGGGGGGATCAGCTGTCTCTGTCGTTGTCTCCTCGTCATTGACCACAGGTGCGTTGACCTGCATTGTGTACATGTTGCCTGGGGCTGCAGCATTACTGGATGCCTGAGGATCTGGCACTATGTCTGGCCCAATTTCTGTGGATAGAAAGCTTGGGCTTGGACGCAGGCTGCGCTCTACAATTTCCTCAAGTGTGGTCACTTCCAAGGGGAGTCCGAATCCTTCGAGCAGCGGTGGGAGACAGTTTGGAAAGACATCAATTTGTGCGCAGGCTTTTTCCATCAAGGCCAGTGGTGCTTTCCTTGGATTGAGGTTGACTCTTCGCAAAGTCTCAACCTGCTTGAGTCCAGTTGTGATTGGATCCCGATTTTCGTAGTAAAGAATGCGAGAAGTACGAGTGCCAATCAGTAGCTCGGGATAGCCATCTCTATTGACATCAAAGAAGCGAGGAGCAGAGAATCCACCAGTGTTGATGAAGAGGAATCGACTAGATTCTAATTCCCATTCGGGCTGAAGCTTTGTACCTCGATTCAGGTAGAAATCAATTCGTCCTCTGGACTTGCCTACCAGAATGTCTTGATCCCCATCGCCTTCCCAGTCGACGAAAGTTGGGGTTGCATCCACTTCTGGAGAAATACTACCGATTAGTAGCGTCCTGGCTTTCTCACAACCCTTGATCCGAGAGCGCTGAGATTGCACATCGGGACAGAAGAGAGCACGGGTAGCAACTCCTTGATTGTAATAAAGCTTTGTGTCTCCTTGCTGATTTCCGAGCAGCAAGTCTGCTGCTCGGTCTGCGTTGACATCACTGAAGTTAGGAACACTGTTGCCATTGGCCTGAATGTTCATGTAGGCTGGGGTGACCAATTCCAGTATAGGCAGTAAGGCGTTACCACGATTTTGGTAGAAGAAAACTGTGCCGTCCCCAGAGCCAACAAACAAATCAAGGTCACCGTCATCATCAATATCAAACCAGGTGGGCGCGGCATTGGTGCCAACATCAATCACATGTTTAATACGAACCTTGCGGCTATTTTGAATATCTTCCTGAAATGCGCTGAAATCCTCAGTTTCTAGACGGAATTGGTTATCACCTGGATTTCGAAACAGGGCAATTCGGCCATCTCTTTTGCCAACGAAAAGGTCTTCATCTCCATCGCCATCAAAATCTGCAAAGCTTAGGATGCTACGTTCAAATCCACGTGTGTAGAGTAACTTCTCTTGTCCATTCAATTTACCATAGTATTGACGTTGCCATTGGTAGATGGGGTCATTGTCTTCTGCGGCAGGAAGGGTGCTAGTCCCGATTGTGCATAAAATTCCCAGTAGGGCAGCAGTCCAACATTGGCGGATAGAAAAGCGACGTCGCATAAGATGAAACGGTGAGTGGGGTTTGTTTGGTGGGGGTAGTGTTGCAAGACCTACGCCCGTTATCGGGGCTTTTTATTGGTCAAATTTTGATATGGATGCAGGTTGTTTGAGCTGTGTTGGCTAAGGGCAAGCCAGGCGGCCGCGGAACTCTTTTCCGTCGAAGAGAGCAACCTTAGCTTGTTGAGGTAAGGCGGCCATCAGGTCCAACCGCCCATTGCCATCAACATCCTCAATGACTATGTCTCCGGGGGTGTCGCCCTGCCGATGATGGGTTGCGGCAAATAATTCCGGACTTTTGTAAGCTGTAGCTCCACGAGTAGAACTACTATTGCTGAGGACCAGTGCCATGTCTCCGGAAAGCGTTGTCACCGAAGCAAACACAACAACAAAGCGGTTGCTGATTACAAAATCAAGAACTCCATCCTCATTGAAATCAGCCACATCAAAAGATGAGGGGCCGCGTCCAGCTGGCAGGTCAAACTGGTTTCCAAAATTTCCAGACGCATCATTATACCAGATCCGAAGAACTTCCGCACTACGGCTACTAACCGCCAGATCTTGTCTACCATCACAGTCGAAATCAGCTACTTCCAATTGCTGAGGAGAATTGGGCGTATCTAACTCTGAAGTTTTTTCGAAGGTCCCATCTCCCTTGCCCTTCCATAGTTGGAGCAGGTTTTCACCAACAGAGAGAGAAGCTAGATCGGTTACATTATCTTCGTTCCAGTCTCCCTGCACCAATTGCTGAGGAAAGTCGGCAGTGTCCAAAGAAGCAGTCGTCGTGAAATTGTCATTACCATTGTTAAGGCGAATCGATATGGAATCTGTCCCACGATTGGCAACGGCAATATCTTTCAGTCCATCATTATTCCAGTCTCCAGCTTGCAGGGAAATTGGTGTTAGATCAACGATGAGAGTGTTGTTGTCATCCCGCCAATTTGGGCCTTTGAGCAGTTGCAGATAGACACTGTCGGATTGAGTTAGCATTAAGTCATTGTAGCCATCGAGGTCAAAATCTTCGATGACGAAAGACTGATACCAGCGGGGTTCGCTTGGGGTCCAAGATGGTCGGTCGTCAGCCTGCAGCCATTCGCTGGATTGAGGTTGCAGGGTAAAGGCTTGAATCCTCCCGTCATCTGTGGTGCCAGGACCCTCGCTGCGTTGTGGGACAGGAACGAGTAGTTCAACCTCTCCGTCGTTGTCCCAATCGCTCCTAATCAGCTGAGCAGAACCAACTGGTAGAGACTGCTCTTTTGGGGCAAAGAAAAGAGTATCCATCACCGTTGAAGGAGGAGTGTCCTCTTCAACAAGGTGATCACCAGAGCGACAGGCGAGTAGGCTGAACATACAAAGAAAGGGTAGCGCATGGAGGAGTTTCATTCTTGCAGCAAACCTTTGAAAAAGAGTCCGTAGTCTTCTGGTAGATAGTCTTGAATCATACCGAAGTAGCGATCCCAGGGAGGCAGGGGTAACCGCTCGCGGCTCTGGTAGTAGATAGCGGTCTCAGAGTTGTCCCAATTCTCTTCGAGGAAGTACTTTAGTGAGGAGGTCTCTCCAAGACCTTCGAATACGATCACTGGCGAATTATTTCCTCGACCGTAGTTTTCATAGTGTTCTAGCAGGCGGTTGCCCAAGCCCTGTTGCAGGTAGTCTTCCAGCACTCGAGTGGCCTGGAAATCAATCTTGATCCAATCCGCCAAGTCAATCAGCCCGTTGTGAACATCCTGATTCATCTTGTTAGAATCATCCAATGCCAGCCGAATGCCCAGATCCTGAGAGAGGTTGCGAATTGTTGGCAGATAGTCCGGAGTGATCAATTCGTTGACCTCAAAATAGAACATGCTTTGATATTCGGGAAAGAGCTTAAGCAGGTTCTTCAGTGCCCGTGGATAGTTAAGATAATCTGCATCCACATTTTGGGTGAACATCAGCGCTGGCATGGGCTGATTGTCCATCTTCATCTGTCGACGTAAGAGCCGGATGGTCAGAAATGTGGCAATCAGTGAAGAGAAGCGTAGCAGCACTGAGGGAATTTCTAGTTCCTTGCATTGCTTGACGATCTTGCCAAAGCTCTGTCCAGAACGATCCATGGCCAATAATTCGAATCCCTTAGTTGGTGACTGGGGAGATTTTGGTGCCAAAGCGTCGATCGACTCGGCCTTGATTGCCAACCATTTTAGATATTGGCGTGCCCGTTCGCTCAGAGAACTCCACTCCTCTTCTAGCAGTGTTCCCAACAGCTCTGCAACCACATCCGGGAAGCATGGAAAGGGCAGCGAGGGTGGCAAGGGAGTGACCACGCTACAGGCAAGATGCTCGGGTTCAACTGCCTGCCAAGCGGTTTCAGACCAGAATCCATCGGAGATTTGGTTCATGCGGGAAATAACTGGGGGTTAGGGCTTGCCGAGGGCCAAGTTGGCAAATTTGGTGTATTGCCCGATAAAGGCCAAACGACGCACACCGCATTCACCATTTCGGTGCTTGGCAACAATGATCTCTGCAATGCCTTTGGACTCAGAATTTGGATTATATACCTCATCCCGATAAATGAACATGATCAGATCAGCGTCTTGTTCAAGCGCACCAGACTCCCGCAAATCTGCCATGATCGGGTGCTTGTCAGCTCGGCGTTCCAGATCACGGTTTAATTGAGATAGGGCAACAACGGGTACAGAAAACTCCTTGGCGATAGCCTTGAGTTGTCGTGAAATTTCTGCAATCTCCTGTTCACGAGATTGTAGACGTCGGCCTCCAGTCATCAGCTGTAGGTAGTCGATAACGATCATGCCGAGGGGTGTATCTTCGTATTCTTGGGCAACTTGCCTAGTCACCTTACGCACATAACTGGGAGTGATTCCAGAAGCATCATCGATCAGCAGTGGCGCTTCCAGCATTTGCCCAGTCGCATCCACCAGTTTTTCCCAATCGTCTGGTTCTAAATTTCCAAGCCAAAGCCGCTGGCTGTCGACCCGGGCTTCGCTACAGATCAGACGCATTGCTATGTGTTCCTTGGGCATCTCTAGGCTGAAGATTAGGATGGGCTGCTTGGACTGCAGCGCAGCATACATCCCCATGTTCATCGCAAAAGAAGTCTTTCCCATCGAAGGTCGAGCTGCCAGGATAATCAAATCACCACGTTGTAGACCACGGGTCAGTTCATCTAGCTCCGTGAAGCCAGTCGGGATACCGGTGATGACCTGTGGGTTTTCAGAAAGAGCCTCTAAATACTCGAAGTTGCTGAGCAACACCTCACGCAGTGGTGTATAACTGCGAGCACGGACTCTGTTCTCGATTTCACGGAATTTCTCAGAGGCTTCTCCCAAAAATTCACTGATGCTGCGTTGGCCTTCCTGTCCCTCGCGAGCTAGTTCATAGGCTGTGGAGATGATTGCTCGAAGCTGGCTTTTCTCCTGAACGAGCTGAGCATAATACTCAGCGTTGTCAGCCACTGGTGTGGTCTGAGTCAGCAAGAGCAGGTAGTCCACTCCTCCGGATTCATCAAGAAAGTTATGATCTCGGAGCCATCCAGAAACTGATACTTCATCAATCGGAGCTTCTTCTCCCGCTAACTCCTGCATGGCCGTAAAGATCTTTTGATTGGCTGGGGAGAAGAAATCTGTGGGCTGCAAGTAGTCCTGAATTTGAGCCAGCAACTCATTGCGGTAGATGATGGCTCCAAGGACAGCTTGTTCAGCAAGCTTGTCGTGAGGAAGCAGTTCTTCAGGTTTCGGTTTCGTGGGCGCACCGGGCATAGGCAACGCTGTGATAGAAGTTCACTGAGGAACGCAGAAGGTGGAGGGAACAGGAGGCCAGAACCTCCTGTGATAATTGAGAGTCAGGAGGCTTCTGCCGCTTCGGCGGATTCTTCTTCCGCAGTCGCTTCAGTTTCCTCAATGATCTCTTCAACAGCTTCGTTAGTTGCAGCCACTTCGGCTTCTTGAGCTGCAGCGTTTGGATCTAACTCTGCCAACACACGGATGCTCATTTCAATGGAGACTTCGGTGTGAACCCGAATGGTAAAGTTGTGAGTTCCGACGTTGCGGATAGGTACTGGTAGCAGGATTGCTCGACGCTCTAAAGTGTAGCCAGTGGCTTCGAGGACTTCTTGGATGTCTCGGTTGTTTACGGAACCGAACAGTCGACCCCCTGGACCTGCCTTGCGGGTAACCTCAAGATCCAGCACTTTCATCAGAGCAGCCTTTTGCTGAGCCTGGGCAACCTCCCCTTTGCGTATCTTTTCCAAATACTGCATATGGTGCCGGAATTCTTTTGACTGCTGACCGGTAACTGGCAGCGCCAAACCCCGAGGCAAAAGGTAGTTTCGCGCGTAACCGGGCTTAACGTCAACGACGTCCCCGAGTGTGCCAAGATTGGGCACTTCTTTTTTCAGAATCAGTTTCACTGGATTACCTCAACGACAGGGTGCGTTAGTTCTGGGGGACGTAGCCCGCGGTGTAAGATAACAGAGCCAGATTGCGAGCTCGCTTGATAGCGATCGCCAGCTTGCGTTGATAAGGCGCTGATACGCCAGAAATGCGGCTAGGGACAATTTTTCCACCCTCGGTCACATAGGACTTCAACAACTCCAGATCTTTGTAATCAATCTCTTCGATGCCAGCTTCCTTAAAAGGGCAAACCTTTCGTTTGCGACGTAGAAGGATGCTGTTGGGGACACTGCGCATCGGGCGTTTCTTCTTTTTCTTGGCCATCTCTCATTCCTGATTGGTGTCTTGGTCTTCGTTGGTTTCAGTGGATTCTTCCTCGGTCTCAACCGCATCAGAGTCATTGTCTTCTTTGACTCCCTCTTCTTCGCTGGCTTCCTCCGCCGGCTTCAATTCAACAAGACTCTCAAACTTGGCTGCTGCACTTTCCCAGTCTTCAACTTTGATGATCTGGGCTCGGATCACTTGCTCCGAATAACCAAACTGGCGCTCCAGCTCTTCCAGCATTGCCCCATCACCACTGAGATACCAGAGGTGATAGATACCATAGTCCTTCTTCTTGATCGGGTAGGCCAATTTACGACGTCCCCAAAAATATTCGCGGCAAATCTGCCCCTCAAAGCGTGCTATAAAACCGCGTACACGGTCGAGCAATTCCGCTTGTTCTTCGTTATTTAAATCGGCGGCAGTGATGAACACTGCTTCGTAGTCGCGCACCATAGATAATTTTCCTTTTGAGCGTTAGGCCCGCTGATGCAGGCAAGGAAAGCGGACGTTAAACATTGAAGCGAAAATGCATAATGTCACCGTCCTGAACAATGTAATCGCGCCCTTCCAGACGCCAGCGTCCAGCTTCACGGACAGCTGTTTCCGAGCCAAGGGAATCCAAATCATCGAAGTGGTAGACTTCAGCACGGATGAAACCCTTCTCGAAATCGCTATGAATTTTGCCAGCTGCTTGGGGAGCAGAAGATCCACTTTGGACCTCCCAGGCCCGAACTTCCTTTTTACCTGCAGTGAAGTAGGTGATTTGATTCAGCAATTGGTAGCCAGATCGTGCAAGTTGTACGGTTCCAGAATGACGAATGCCCATTTCTCCCATAAATGCCTGGGCTTCATCTTCTTCCATTTCTGCCAATTCTGATTCCACCTGCGCACAGATTGGAATGACTTCAACCTGTTCTCGGGCAGCTAACTCCCGTAGGGCAACCTCAAATAATGAAGCCTTATTCAGGCCTTCTTCGGAAACATTGGCTATGTAAAGCGAAGGCTTACTGGTGATCAGGCTTAGCTCTGCAAAGATCGCTAACTCTTCCAAGGACCAATCTCCAGATCGTGCTAGTTTGCTATCCCCTAGATGGACCAACATTTTTTCAAAAACTGGAATCGCTGCTGCGACTTCTCGATTGCCCTTCGCCTGTTTGCGCAGTCGTTCTAGTTTTCGCTCAACCTGCTCCAGGTCAGACAAAATCAATTCAGTTTGGATGACCTCAATGTCTCGTATTGGATCTGGTGCCCCATCAACATGGACCACATTCTCATCAGCAAAGCAACGAACAACATGTGCAATCGCATCAACCTGACGGATATGACTGAGAAACTGATTACCCAACCCTTCTCCTTGGCTTGCTCCTTTAACCAACCCCGCGATATCCACCACCCGCAACATAGCTGGAATCGTCTGATTTGGCCCGACTAACTCGGTTAAGCGCTGCAAGCGTGGATCTCTAACCGGCACCATCCCCACGTTGGGTTCGATCGTGCAGAAAGGGTAGTTAGCGGCTTCTGCTTCAACGCGTGTGAGCGCTCGAAAGAGCGTGGACTTGCCAACGTTGGGCAACCCAACAATTCCAACTTCCAGAGCCATGTAGAGCCAACTTCAGAGAGTTGCGTTAAGTGAGGTCTGAGGAAAGTTTGCACCGCTGATGAACTTTTCCAGCAGAGGAAAAACCTGGCGAATCAGTGTCTGACATTGTTGTCTGGCTTCTTGGCTCCAGCGTCGCAATACATAATCAACAGTTGGTATATCTGCAGGTGGTCGACCAATGCCGAGTCGGATACGACGAAAGCTGTCAGAATTCAAGTGCTCCATCACAGAGCGCAAGCCATTGTGTCCTCCATGCCCTCCACCAGAGCGCAACCTCGCTTTGCCAGGAACCAGATCAAGATCGTCTGTACAAATGACAATGTCAGGAGGGTCTATCTTGTAAAAGCGTGCGCAGGCTGCAACCGCCTGACCGCTATGATTCATGAAAGTGAGGGGCTTCAACAGAATCGCAGATTGATCTCCACTACCGTGGCGACCTATCATAGCTTGAAACTTTCCAGAACCAACCTCACAGCGCCAAGCCTCTGACAAGGCATCGATCAACCAGAAACCAGCGTTGTGCGGCGTCTGCTCATACTGCGGTCCTGGATTCCCCAGTCCCGCTATCAATTTCATGGCTTTTCGGCCGCAGCGGCAGCTTGTGCGATACGAACTGCACGACCAACAATGGAGGCAATGCTATAATTGTCTTTGGCCCTCAGTTCCACTTGCTCAGGCAGGCGGACGCTCTGGATTCTTAGGTTACCACCAAAATCTAGGGTGGAGACGTCTACCTCAACATAATCGGGGATTGCATTTGGCTTGCAACTGACCGGGACATCTCGTGCTACCAATTGAAGAACGCCACCTTTGCGAACTCCTGGACTCTCTCCCACAGTTCTTAAGGGAACACGCAGGTTGATCGAACGTTCCGGATTCAGCTCACGGAAGTCAAGATGGATCAGCAGGGGCTTGTGAACATGTTTTTGCACGTCCTGCAGCAGTACCTGGCGGACTTCTCCTTTTTTTGCGTCAGGTTCCCTGATTTCGAGTGTCAAGAGCTTGTGGGCGATGGTTAGTCGGCTCAATAATTGGCGAGTTTTGACCTCATCCATTTCGAGGTTTAGGTTGTTCTCACCGCCATAAATGACTGCGGGGATGCGATTTGCACGGCGCAACTTCTGGATGGCTTTCTTGCCCATGTCGGTGCGCTTATATGCGACCAAAGTTTCTTCAGACATGTCGGTTTGCCCGAATGGGGTTGCAAAAAGGAAAACAGCTTTTATAGCATCGTAAAGAAACAAATTCAATTGATTTTACAGGAATCCAGAATGATTCGACTGACCTGGTGTACTTTGATCGGGCTACTGATCGGGTCGCAGAGCCTCTCGGCACGGGAGCGTCCACGCTGGGAACTGGGGGTCATCCACGCTGCAGGACAGCTGCCGCATTACACGGGCTCCAATCACTACTATCAGAGAAGTATCAATCTGCCCTATGGCATTCTCCGCTCAGAGCAAGTTGATGTGTCAGGGGTCCCCAAGCTGTTTACAGATTTTACACCAGATCTGCGCTTGGAGATGGCTTTTGGTGCAGAACTGCCCGTGGAATCGGGTGATCTGAATGAATTGCCTCCCCCCGGAGCGGATGGTTCTTCCGAAAAAGTCATTCGTACGAAGAATTATACGCGTCGTGGTATGGAAGATATCCAAGCACTGATCGGTATCGGATTGACACTCGATTGGTATCTGGGAGAGCATGTGACTGTTGATTTTCCATTATTAAGCAAAAGTACTCTTGGAGGTGGCTTCCGCTATGCTGGAAACTCTTTTGCTCCGGGAATTTCAGTGGATGCTTTCGATCGGGACTCCAACTACATACTAGCTCTCGGATTATCATGGGAATATGGAGATGAAAACTTTAACCGTTCCTACTATGAGGTAAAAGCAGACGACGCCTTGCCAGGTCGTCCTGTCTATTCACCTTCTGCTGGCTTGATTTCCCGTAATGAAACTTTTCGTTTTGCGGCTCAAGTTACTCGCCGTTTGTATTTCTTTGCCCTGCAGTATCGCAGAGTACTCGAAAACAGTGTTGTTCAAGACAGCCCACTGGTGGTTGTCAACAAGAACGAAGGCTGGGCTTTCGGGGTCATTCTGGCTCTGACTGCCAGTGATGCTTCGGTGACGCGTAGAAAATGATTTCTGAAGAGTTCGAATTTTTTTGAAGTGCTTGAAAGACTTTTACCAGGAAGGATTAAAGGAAGTTTTCGCTAAATTTTTCTGTTGCAGATGAATCCAAGCATAGTAATCCTCCATTCCCTCTCCTGTTGTCGCAGAGACCTGTAAAATTTTCAGAGCAGGGTTGGTCTCCAATGCTGCTTCAAAACAGTGGTCCAAATCAAATTGTAGGGAGAGCAGTAGATCCACCTTGTTCAGCAGCACCAATTGAACAGATTGGAACATATGTAGATATTTCAGCGGTTTGTCTTTTCCTTCGGTCACAGAGAGAATAACGACCTTGGCTGCTTCTCCATGATCAAACAAAGTGAAGAACAATAAACCAGTTTGCTAATATTTTCCAAGAAGAGCAGGCGCTCTTGCTTCAGTTGCAGCCGATAGGCTTCCAAGCGTAAGAGGGCTGCTTCCAGAGTAATTCTCTTGGCTTCTTGCATATTCTTTGACGATTCCCACCAGATTTTGGGTGATACTGAGTTCATACAGCTAGCAGATTCTCGGAAGCTGTTCACCATAGAGGAGATCGACAACCCGTTCTCCACCAAAAGCAGTCTGAAGTATAACACGGTTCTTGGGGGACTCAGAGACGACGCCGATCTGGCAACTGTGTTTGCCAGCGGGATGAGAGCGCATTGCTTTCAGAACAACTTCGGTCTGATCTGAGGGAACTACAGCCACTAGCGTTCCCTCATTTGCAAGGTAGAGCGGATCTAGTCCAAGGATTTCACAGACTCCCTGAACAACTTCTCTAATGGGGATTTGTTGTTCCCAGAGGCAAATGCAAACCTCAGAATCTTGGGCGAACTCATTGAGGACTGTAGCCACTCCTCCGCGGGTGGCATCACGTAGACAATGGACTTCTGGGCAAACGGCCAGCATCGCAGCAATTAAGCTATTCAGTGGTCGACAGTCACTCTCAACTGGAATCTGCAGGGATAGCTCGCCTCGTGCGTCAACAATAGCAGCGCCGTGGTCTCCAAGAAAGTGACTTACCAGTACAGCATCTCCAACTTCGGCCCGCCAAGATGCGATTTTCAAATTTTCTCGCAGGTAGCCGATCCCAGATGTATTGATGAACAGTTGATCGGCAGCCCCTTTCTCGACCACTTTCACATCTCCTGTGACAATCTGCACTTGAGCCTCCACGGCGGCTTGTGTCATCGAGGCTAGGATTTGACCTAGTACGGAAATCTCCAACCCTTCCTCAAGAATTAGACCACAACTCAACACTTGGGGGATCGCTCCGCTGACAGCTAAATCGTTCACAGTTCCATTGACCGCCAATTTGCCGATGTCAGCACCTGGGAAAAAGAGAGGTTGGACCACAAAACTGTCGGTAGTGAAGGCGATTTGGTGTCCGGGAGGAGGGGATAATTCTGCGTGATCTTGCAATCCCTTGGGGTCTGGTTTTCCAAAGTGTCGAAGAATTGTTCCCTCAATTAAACTGCGAGTGGCTCGACCTCCACCTCCATGAGCTAGTGTGATCGTATCGCGAGGATCGCTCACGCGGTTGTCTCAACCTTAACTTGTTCACGCCAGCGGGCCCCATAATTATAATATGCGGCACATGCGCCTTCCGAGGAAACCATTAAGGCCCCGATAGGACTATCAGGTGTGCATGATTTTCCAAAAACCTGACATTGCCAAGGTTTGAGCCGCCCCTTGAGCACTTCTCCACATTGACATTCAGCAGGATCTACAACGGGAACGTTTCGAATGGCGAAAGCTTTCTCAGCGTCAAAATCAGCGAACTCTGGTCTCATCTCTACACCAGATTCTGGGATCGAACCCAAGCCACGCCACTCGAATTGTTCTCGCAGCCGGAAGACCTGATCCATGGCCTGTTGAGCCGCCAAGTTGCCTTGGGTAGGAACTACTCTACTGTATTGATTTTCTACCTCACAGCGTTGCTCCTCGAACTGCTTAAGCAGCATCCAGACCGACTGCAGGACATCTAAGGGTTCAAAACCGGCAACGACAAAGGGCTTGCGGTACTTGGAAGAGATAAAATCGTAGCCTTCGGTACCAATGATCATGCTAACGTGACCAGGCCCAATGAAACCATCTAGTCGCAAGTCTGAATCCGCAAGAATAGCCCGCAAGGTTGGGATAATCGTGATGTGGTTGCAGAACAGAAAGAAGTTGCGGATTCCCTCTTCTTTCGCCTGAAGTACTGTGAAAGCCGTACCAGGCATCGTGGTCTCGAAGCCGAGCCCAAAGAAAACAACGTTACGCTCTGGATTATTCTGAGCCAACTGAAGAGCGTCCATTGGAGAGTAGACCATCCGGATATCCTGACCAGCAGCTTTGGCCTGCATCAGGCTTTTGCGAGTTCCGGGAACCCTCATCGCATCACCGAAGGTGGTCAAAATAACGTCTTCGTGCTCTGCAATGTTTACACAGTCATCCACTCGATTCATCGGTAGGACACAGACCGGGCAGCCGGGACCATGAATCAGGTCAATTCCTTTTGGAAGTAATTCTTCCAGGCCAAATTTGAAGATCGTGTGGGTATGCCCACCGCACACTTCCATCAGTCGGATCGGATTTTCTGCAGTCGCGTTGAGGTGCCGGGTCAACTGCTCGATATTCTGAAAGAGCGCCTTGGCTTTCTCTGGATCACGAAATTCTTCAATGTATTTCACAAAATTCTCCTAACCAGTAGCTTGCAAAGAGGTCTGTGCTTCGTTCCATTCATTGTGAATTTCTCCAAGTTCTGTGAGCAATTCAAGAGTACGCTTCGCTTCCAATTCATCAATCCGACTCATAGCAAACCCCACATGTAGCAAAACCCACTCTCCAACTAACTCGTCTAAGTCGTTGACATCATTCCGAAGGCAGGCAAGGTTGACAGGCCTACAGATTCCGCTAACGCTAACTTCTCCAAGAAACTTAGACTTGTCGATAATTCTCTCGACTTGACCTGGGATGCCTAGACACATTTGATTCCTCCTTTTGATTTGAGTGTGGTGCGCGCAAGGCATCACAATGGGTAATTCAAAATATTTTGATTCGAAGGAACAGGTACGCTCTGTCTTCGATTTGAACTTGAACTAAAAGCTATTCTTGAAGTAGTTGTTCCAAAGATTTTCCTGGTAGTCAACATTTTTGCTTTTGAATTGTATAATATCTCGCTGGTTTGCTTTGCAATTGACATAGTATAACTGGTTCAAAGTTTAATTTATTAGTAACAGTTAAGGTACATGAATCACTACAACTGATTTTGAAATATTCTATCTAAATTCCAAGAAACACATCAATTTTTCACTTTGAGTTTAAAGATGTTTGAGCAAAAAACAGGATTCTGGGTTGTGGATCAGCGGCCAAAAGAAACTAGTCAAATGATGTTGACAGAAGAAATGATGACAGAACTGTCATCCTTGAAAAAAAAGGAATTGAAAAATTTTGTGGTTTTTGGACCTAGAGGGATTGGCAAAACCCTATTTTGTCAAGCAGTTTCAGGCTTCAAAGGATCAGTTATTAAGCAAGTCGAGAATGAAACAAACCTTATTCCAAATGGAATAGAACCGCTGATTCTGAAAGGAGTAGACCAATTAGTGACTTCGCAAACTGAGCCAATACTGGATACTAATCAAAAAGTTTTCATAGTTGCCCAAGATGAGATTCCAGATTGGTTGGATAAGTCTAAATCTTTTCATACTGTTCAATTGAACGAACTGATGCCTAAGAGCCAAAATTCGTTGAAGCGTATAAAGCATTTTTTGATAAATTTACTCCAGAGAAATCAGATCAATTTTCAAACCAGTGATCTGCAGTTTCAGCTCAATATGGAGGAGTTATTCGATAAATTGTGGCCGAATATGCGCCAAATTGTCAGACAGACTCAAATGAGGTCAAAAACTGGGGAGTGGGTGTCCATACCGGTTTGACCGAGCAGTTGAAACCAGGTCTGGTTTCTAGAGATCAAAACTGAATGTTGTGCTGACCATGAAAACCGACTCGTTGATCAGTTCCTGTATGAAATCAGGCTGAAGCCCATCACGGTCAGGCTGAGGCAAGCTCCTGGGAAAAGAAACATCCACCAACTCGAAAAGATGAAGTTATTGGCGTTCGAAATCAAATAACCAATGCTTACATTTTCTGGATCTCCCAATCCAAGAAAACTGAGACCTGCTTCGGTAAGAACAGCATGACAGATTGATAGTGGCGCAACCGAAAGAATAATCGGTAGTACTGCTGGGAAAAGATGTTTTTTCCCAATCCACACAGAATTAGCTCCAAGAGAAATCGCGGCAACTACATGTTCTCTCCTTTTGAGACTCAAAACTTCTGAGCGCACAATTCGATAGATAGTTGTCCAAGAAAATAGCCCAAGTGTAATGATAAGAATTGTGACCCCCTGGCCCACAAGGGAAGCGGTCAAGATGACAATCAGAAAGCGGGGCAGCACCATGATTATCTCTGAAAGCTTAAGAATTATAGTATCAGCTATCCCTCCAGAAAAACCTGAAGTCATCCCAAGTACTAGCCCAATTGAGTAGGCTAAGATAGTAACTCCCAATCCAATAATCATGGAGTTCTTAAGTCCCTGTACCACACCTGTCCACAAATCTCTTCCGAGATCATCCGTACCCATCCAATATATTTTAGAAGGTTCCCGAAAGGCTTCGAAGGATTGGTTCAAAAAATTTTCCTGAGTGATCCAGCTGGCAAACAAGAGACAAATCAGTGAGGGTAGAATCAAAATAAACCCCCACCATTGTGAGGCAGAAATTCTATTCATTACCGGCAAAATCAATACGTGGATCTAGAACAGAATAGGCTATATCCGTTAATAAATTTAGAACCATTACGATGATGCTCAGCATGAAGATGATGCCGAGCACCAATGGATAGTCTCTAACTTCAATCGCCAGGATCATCAATCGGCCCAGTCCAGGCCAAGCGAAGACAGTCTCTGTCAAAATTGCACCAGTAATTAGAAATCCAAACCGAGAGCCAATTACGGTGATGACCGGCAGCATTGCATTTGGGAGTGCGTGGTGGGTTGTAGCTTTTTGTTGACTCAAGCCTTTAGAGAGCGCTGTCCGAAAATAAGGTTTTTTGATTTCTTCTCTGAGTCGGGCACGAGTCAGCAGTAGTATCTGCGCTAATTGAGATAGCACCATCGTGAGCAGCGGTAGTGCTAGATGGTGTAAAACGTCGAGGAAGTAGTAAATTCCTGTGTTCATGAGTCTGACATTCACCATTCCCTTTGTAGGAAACCATTCGAGGCTTACTGAGAAGGTAAAAATAAGGAGGTAGGCGAGCCAAAATATAGGTAGCGAATTGAGTAGGGTGGCCCATAACGGAATTCCTGAACTAAGAATGGGATGAGCGCTCTTTGCCGCAATGAATCCCAGGGGAATTCCGATTAAGCTGGAGAAAATGACCGAGGGAATGACCAGTAAAAGAGTTTGTGGCAATCTTTCAGCAATCACCTGAGCTACAGAAGCTTTGAAGTAATAGGAATCTCCGAAATCACCTTGAAGAACATTTTGGAAATAACGCAGTCCCTGTTTCCAAAGCGATTGGTCTAGACCATAATGTTGAATGATACGTTCACGATATTCTCGCGTTACATAGTCACCGGCGAGTGCTGCGACAGGATCACCGGGGGCCGCTTGAATTAGTATGAAAGAAATGATGAGGATGATCCCCAGAGTGATGGGGATCTGTAAAAACCTTCCAACGATATAGCCCGACAAGTCATCTACCTGCTAAGAAATCTTTAAACTCATTGTGCCATCACTGCAAAATTCCCTGACCAAGATCGAAAATTCGACATATCATTGCGGTGAGCAGTCAAAGATTGAGTTTCTACCAACCACCAATACGGTAGGTCTTTAGCGAGAATAGTTTGAATCTGGGCGTACTTGGCAGATCTTTGCTTTATGTCAGAGGTTTGGCCAGCTTCTTTGAAAAGCTTATCAATTTCTTGATTTCGGTAGGCTGAAGCATTCGAGAAAGGGATATTACCAATATTGCTTGAGACGTACATTCGCTTCACGCCAATGTCTGGATCAGCCCCGTTGCAGTAAGAGATTAAGTTTAAGTCGAAATCACGCTGGTTAAATATGTTATCAACAGCCGCAGAGCGATCCATAGGCCGACTAATCAATTTGATGCCAACTTGAGCCAGATCTTGCTTCATCACTTCAGCGTATTTGTTGAATCTTGGAAAGTGAACGATATCTAAGCTCATTCTGACGCCATCTTCATCTCGAGTAAATCCAGCCTGATCTAGGAGTCTGTTTGCTTTGTCGTGACTGAAATTATAGCTTTCCAGCGTTCCACTAAGGTGAGCCCATTCTATCCCTTTATTTATAGGGGCAGCAGCCACTCTTCCTAAACCAAATAAAACTTGTTCAAGAATCCGGTCACGGTTGATTGCGTGCGCAAGAGCCTGTCGAAGCAAATGGTTTGACGTCTTCTCGCGTTCTAAATTGAATGAGACCGTCATGATGCAGTTACCACCTCCGGGTCCTGCTGTGTTTTTTTGTAGTGAAATATCGCTGTTTGCTTCCATTCTACGAAGTTCCTTGCCAGGAACTCGATCAATGTAATCCACTTCTCCGCTCTCTAAAGCCAGTAATTGAGTGACCCCATCGGGAATCACCTGAATGATCAGATTATCAATTTTTGGCAGACCACTTAAGTAGTAGTTATCATTCTTCTGAAGCTTTACATATTCTCCTTTACGATACTCTACGAATTTAAATGGACCTGAGCCTATGGGGTTTAAGTTCGCTGGATGGTCGTTAGCATCACCAGTACTGAAGATATGAGCAGGAAGAATTGGAGCTTCCGTTACGTCTAGCCGCGAAAGCATAGGTCCATAGGAGTTACTTAGCTTGAAGACAACTTCATGATCTGTGGGAGTTTGAATTTCAGTAACAATTTTTGATAAACCTGCCTTTGTCCTCGAGTGATACTTGAAGAGCACATTTTCAAAAGTGAATTTTACATCCTTTGATGTGACAGGCTTACCATCATGCCAACGTGCATTTTTTCTGAGGAAGAAACGGTAAGTTTTAGAGTTATCCTCAACTCGCCATGATTCTGCCAAGTCCGGAGATGGTTGTAGCGAACGGTCTAACATAACCAGGCCGCTGTAAATAGAATCTGCGAATACATGTACATTGTAGCCAGTTGTGATTCCTGGGTTGAGATGGCCGGGGTCTGCTGAAGTTGCAACAACAACATTTTTTTGAGCAACACCTAGTGCAGGGATTAAAAGAGAGAATAAAATAAAAAACAGTTTCATTTTTTCCTTAAAATTATTGTTAAGTTGTTTTAGGGGACTCTGTACCTTAATCACGATCTATGAGGTTGAGTTATTTTGGTTCTTTTGATTAGCTAGCCTTGCGACTAGCAATCGGGTGCAGTGCACGAGGAAGGATTCCCTTCGCGCAAGTTGTGCCTTGACAGGATTTTTGCTGATTTTGGGTCGTACATACTAAGCATTCCCAAAGTCTCTGTTTACATCACCTGGCCACAGGCTGGCTACCTATGGACGTAATGACGTCAATAAAGCGGCCCTTGAAGAACTTAGCCTAGTTTTGGCCTCTAATGGGCTAAGACAATTCAAAGGCAAAACGAAAATCAAGAGAAAATAATCTCAACAGCTAAACGGGTGACCTCCCTACCAGAAGGTGTTTATTAAGTCAATAAATGTTTGACTAGATTAAGTGATAGGTTTTGCGGTGCGATGGTAAGAATGCTAGAAAATACTTCAAATGTTACTCAAGAGACACTTCCCTCAAGGTGGTTTAGCAACCTGACTTAAGCCGAAAAGATATAGAGATAAGTAGTTGAAATAGCTTAGTTTCAAATTATCTATTCAGTGAATCTATGACATTGTTCGTAATATGAAGAAAATACTTCAGATCATTGTTGCTCCATTCAATCTCTTCAAAATTTACTTTATAGATTTCTTTCAGGGACTGAGAATTCATCACGTCCCTACACCTTCCGTGTTGATGGTGCCCAAAGCCTAACATCGTGAGTTGATCACAGAACTGGTAGGCTTGATTTGGATCGTGTGTTGAAAATATAATTGTAAGTGCGTTTTTTTCCCGCAGTTCGTTTAGAATTGAAAATAGTTTTTCTTGATTTTGAAGGTCTAGTGCAGAGCTTGGTTCGTCTAAGATGAGCAAATCGCATTCGGAGGTGAGGGCCTGTGCAATCAAGACTATCTGTTTTTGGCCACCGCTCAATGTTATGAAAGAAGATTTTGCGAGATTTTCGAGTGACATCACCTGCAACCATTTTTCAGCTTCTGTCCGATCTAAAAAATTAGGTTGCTGATACCATTTCAAATATCTAGCACGACCCAGCAACACCATTTCTAGCACGTTCAAGTCACTTTTTAGGTTTACATCCTGAGGCAAGTAGGCAACGGTGCCTTTCACGGCAACATCTCCAGACGCTGGATTATCAAGACCAGCTAGAACTCGCAGCAAAGAACTCTTGCCAACCCCGTTAGGTCCGACCACCCCTAAACTAGAACCTTTTGGAAGTTCACAGTTCAAATTCTCTAACAGACGTTTCTTGCCCCTTTGTACGGCTAAATTTGAGACAGTTAGCATCGGCAGAATCATGACTTAGGACCCTAGCCTACGTCGCAACAGATACGCAAAAAATGGAGCGCCGATCAGCGCTGTGATTACTCCCAGAGGAACCTCCATCGAGCTGAGGCCTCTGCAGAGGTAATCGATCACTAGCATGTAGTAGGCTCCAATACAGGCAGAAGTGATTAAGAGAAAAAAGTGATTTGGTTTTGAAAAATACCGTGCAATGTGTGGTACTACAAGCCCAACCCAACCAACGACTCCTGCAACAGAAACGACTCCTGCACAAATGATTGTAACTAGACCTAGGATAGACCAACGATTGAGTTCTACTTTCAACCCGAGAGATTTAGCGTGATCATCACCGAGATGCAGCACATCAATGCGGTATCCCAAGATTATCAAAGCAAGAAGCGCTACCAGTATCAATGGACCAACGACTTGAATCTTTGAATAACTTGCAGTCGCAAACGAACCCATTAGCCAATAGGTAATCGCAGGTAGCTTGTCGTCTGGGTCTGAAACAAATTTCACCATAGAAACTAATGCCAGAAAGAAGCTACTCGATACAATTCCAGCGAGAACGAGGGTTAGACGGCTGGTATAACCTTGGACTCTAGCTACCACAAAAACTAAAATCATTGAGATCAAGCCGAAGAGGAAAGCTAAAGAGAGAGTGAGAAAGCTATTTTCAGAAATTAGAATTCCCAAAGCTCCCCCAAAAGCAGCACCAGAGTATACCCCGATGATCTGAGGACCGATCAGCGGATTGGCGAAAACTCCTTGCAGGGCACAGCCACAGGCAGCTAAACCAGCCCCACAAATCATCGCTGTGAGTGCTCTTGGAACCCTGATCAGCAGGATTACTCGCTCAACGATTGAATCTAATTCAAATGTTGGATGAAAGAGATTGACAAGAATTTTGCCTAGATCGGCAACAGAAGAATTGAGTTGGCCTGAGGTAACGTAGAGGACTGGAATGGTCAGAGCAATGATAAGCCATCCCAGTTTTTTGAGCATCAATTTCGACTACTTGAACAGGTCTGAATAGCCTTTGGACCCAGCGTTCATTTTCATTTTCAGGATCTCATTTAGATCCTGATCGGATGGATTTGTCTCATAAAGCATTTTGTAAGATCGTTTGATTTCATCGCGTAGCGAATATTTATGTTGATCGGGGTCAGTTAGCATTCCGAGCCACATCCAGGTTAGAGGAGATTCCTGATTCGGAGGATCCCAGCGGTAACCTCCAAGTGGCATAGAATAAACGGTCTTATTGATTGCTGCATCAGTTACTGAAAAGACAGGGTGTTCTATGTAGTTCTTGGGAGATAGTTTGGGTTCAAATCCGTTCATCAGAACTATGTCTGGGTTCCATGCTACGACCTGTTCTGGAGTCACATTATAAAACCCTTTGTTTCCAGCAGCAGGATTTACTCCCCCCACAAGGTTGATGTAGAAATCGTTGTAGGTGCCTTTCCCAGCAACCTGAAGGTTGTTTCTAAACAATCGAAAATAAAGAATATTTTTTTTCTTTTCAATTTTGGAGGAATTAGCCTTTACTGCTCGCATGGTTTCTTCGCGCCAGTTCACCATTTTCAATGCCTTGTCTTCCTTCCCCAGCACAGTTGACATGATTCTGATCCACTCACGAGTATCTTGTTCATTTCGAATCTTGATAGCTGCCACCTTTAAACCTGCGTTGGTCAGAGGATCAAAAATTTCGTCACCATAATTTCCCCACTGAAAAACCAGATCTGGTTTGAGTGATAAAACCCGTTCTACATTGGGCATAAAGTTGAAGCCACCTCCAACAAAATCACTTGGTAATTGAAGAACTTCTGGGAACAACCGACCCATAAATCTACCTTTCATTGCTGTCTTTGTGAGTTGATGGACTCCCACTAATTTATCCGCGTAGCCATCGATTGCCATGAACATAGAAGGAGCTGGGATAGGTATACTCACTACCCTCTTGACTGGATTATCAAACTGTATAGTTCGGTTTTTTTGGTCTACTACTTCGAGAGCATTGGCTAAGGTAACCCAAAGTATAAAAATTGTGATAATCGAAATTCTCATAGCTTTCTCACATTGCAAATTTCTGTTGGAGGTGCTGGCAAGACACGTTGGCACATTTCCCATTGTAAAACTCTAACCGCTTCTAGTGATAGTTCTCCCTCATTCCTTAGGCGGACGGCATCTAAGAATTCATCTCGAACAACACCTGGCCTGATTCCCAGGTGGTATTTACAATTTGGATAGGTCACCTCAAAGGCGTATACTCCAGAAGATGCTTTTGAACACTCAACAACTACTCGGGTTTCTAAATCGAAAGTAAAACCTGTTTTATCGTCTAGTTGAAACACGTAATTGAAGGCATCCCGCATTCCTTTCCCACCAAAAGCTCCCCTCGTTTTGACTCCGGTTTTCGGAATAGATCCTAGGCCTTGTTCCAAAAGGCTTTGTACCAATTTGAAGCCGAGTGAAAGACCACACAAGGCGGATCCAGAGTGATATTTCAGGAAATCACCGAAATGGTATGGATATCCCCAAGTGATTTCATGATTTTCATTCAGTGGAAATTGATTGGCCCATTCAAGTAGGCCGATCAGTGTTGGTGGTTTTTGAGTCAGTCTCATCCCCTCGCTAAGACCCAATCAGAAATGTGACCAATGGCCTGCATGGAGGGTGCTACTGGATTAAAGTCAATCGGTGCGATTGCTTTTCTCTCAGATTCAATCAGATTTTCATCGTAAGGAATCGTTGTAATTATTGGTATAGAGTGCTGCTGGCAAAATGTCTCGATAGCTTCTCGATCAGCTTCCGTTCGCACTTTGTTAGAGACTGCGTACAGATGAGGAATTTTTAGTTCTGTTGCCAGTTTGAATGTTCTCATTCCAGCTTCTAGAGAACGGTAATATGGTTCTACTACGATCAGCATCATATCTACATTTTTCGCTGTTCCTCGCTTGAGATGCTCTAGACCAGCTTCCATGTCTGTGACTGTATGTTTTCCGTAGCCAGTCAACTCTACGATGAGGCCGCGCACCGCGCGGTGAGAGGCACACATTCAACCACTGCCGGCAGTGCCATCTGCAGGGTGCCCCATTACAATGAGGTCGATGCCATCTGGGGCTTTTGCACCGTATTGCTGGAAAAGTTCTGACTGAGAAAGAGCCATTTTTAGTACACGCTCACCCGATTCATCTTCTTCCAATTTCATGACTGTATGGGGGATGAAATTGATCTTTCCAGTTGCTTCTCTGGTGATTCCTAATGTCAGTGCTAGATTAGGGTTTGGGTCACCATCAATAGCCAAAATTTTTTCCTGACGGCTAGCTAGCATTCTTGCTAATGTGCCAGCAAGTGTGGTTTTTCCGGAACCACCCTTGCCAACCGTTGCTATTCTCATGTTGCTCCTGATTTGTGATGCTGAAAATAATTTCCAATTAATTTTTGGAGTAGTTGAACTGCCTCAGGAATCGCTTTTGAGACAACTTCAGAAAGTTCCAAGTTGCAGGGCTCAAGACTGCTCGGTTCACAAGCTAAAACTCTTAAATACTTGGGTAGTTTCCCAATATTTTTCAGAAACTGAAGAACTCTAGTGGGAGTCGCATAGTGGGTGTCAGCAAAGTAGTCACGTTGTTGCTGAGGGCTCATTTCTAATTTTTCAACTGCAGGTTCCAGTACTCGCAGTGTGCCAGGAGGAAGTTTCTCTTCAAAAGCATCAATCAAGACCAATCCTTCGTATCCTAAAAGCATTTCTTGAATAATGTTGATGCCTCCAATCCCAGTTTCCATCAACCTTAAACCTGGTTGTGGAGAATGTTTTTGCTGATAGTCCTGAATGACAAGAGGGCCGAAGGCATCGTCAGAATTCAGCATGTTGCCTACACCTGCAACGAGCAGTTGATACGGATGAGCCAAAATGATCTTTTAGAAACTAGGAAGTTCAGGGATAAAAGGCATGTCGAGTCCGATCAAGATTCGTTGGGATTCTTTCTTGACCGGATAGCACCCAAGGTAGGCGTCACTACCTAATCGCGCTCCGTTGCGGATATCATATAGACATCCTTGGTGGTGGGGGCAAACCAAGGTGTGGCCATCTACCTGAGCACCAAACATCAATTCATGGTTAACCATACATTCTGCTGAAAATGCATATGTCTTCCCCTCAACCAAGCACAGGAAAATGAAAGCGTCTTCAATCTGATCCGAATAGAGTAGGCCCGCAGCCAGATTATCCGTACTATGGCGGCTAGGAATCCATCTGGCAACCTTGCGAGTATTGAGTGAGACTCTTTGAGAGTCGCCACCGCTGCAACTTGATGCTGTGGGGAGCAGATCATACAGATCCATCAGTGTCCGAATTGGTGGATCCGTGATAATTTGTTCCATGACCCCATCTTTAAACAGACGCACCAAACGAGTTAACGATTCACGGTGGATCTGATCGAGAACGTTGAGCAGTTCAAAAACTTTGCGCCGTTCCTGAGCATCTTCAATCTGCTCCAAAGATGAAACGAGGTAGTCAGCTCTTGCTAACAACTGATCCCACTCCTCATTGGTCATGAATCCACGCAGGGCTTGCGGCTCAAACTCCTGCGTCTTGTTTTCAGTGGTGTTTGCAGCGGCTATGGTCATCTCCATCGCAACATCCGTCTACGCATTCGTAGTGTCCGGGTTGATGCATTTCGTTGAAAGATTCAATGAATAGTTGTCCACCTTCCTTGGTGCCAGCCTCTAAAAATTGGTAACTACCACTGGCTGTCTGTTCCATGCGTCCTGTCCCACAAAGTTCCTGTAAAACCATCTCCACTCTTTCAGTGGGTTGAGTTAGAAAAGGAGCTAGTGCCTGTGCTGTAAATTTATTACCAAATCCTTCTCCTTGATACCAAAAGCAAATTTCCAGAATTTCTTCTTTGTAGATCAATTCATCAAGGGTATTATTCATTCAGTTTACGTAGTTAAGATATTGCTTGAATTCATATTTGGTGAACAATTCCGAATCTAAGAGATCATTGACTGACTTGTCTAGAATCTTTTCCATTCCAGTAGCCCCATGCTGTGCTGCACAACAAGCTAAGTCAGCAATTCGCTTGCGGGCCATATCTGGGTCAAAACCGAGGATTTCTCGTAGATTTGCCTCTGATTCCAAACCTATGTTTTCAGCCATCACGATTTCTCCAAAAGTATCTACTGGTAGATCAATTTCCACAGTAAAAACTTCACTTGACCATACTTTGAAGTAGTCTCCAATTACCAATGTGTTGTCTAGAGAAACAACTCCGGTGACTCCCTCGTAAACTCTCTCTTGCAACTTCAAAGTCGACATCTCTCCACCAAGCCATCTGTACGCAACGACATTACCAGGTCTCAGGCAGCCTGCAGAACTCCCAATGAGAACAGTACGATCGTAGCTGGTCTGTTGATCTTGCAGTCGTTGAGTGACGTGAATAGGACTCCAAGTCATGTTTTCGATATCAACGATCATGGTTCCCCAATCTCTGTTCTGCAAATCCTGCATTAACAACGGTCCAAGAGGATAGCTGTCCAAAATTGGAGAGTGCCCAACAATGCCGATCAGCACTCGCATCAAATCAGTTTACCCCACAAGCACAGGTGGTTACTTCTCGAGTGAATACGTGATCCGTGCCTTCAACCATAGTGTGCGTAGTACAGGGCATACATGGATCGAAACTACGTAGTGCTCTTAAAATATCAATACCTTTGAAATCCTTTGATGTCTTAAAATTACTTTCGAGAATTGGCGTGTTCAACACGGATTTCTCGTAAGGGCCGGGTTCTCCCCAGGGTGTTTTAGGGCAGGCGTTGATGGTCGATGGCGTGATAATCTGGTAGTTTGTAAGCAGGCCGTTTTCAATTTCACAGTGATGTGAAAGAAAGCCTCGCCCAGCTCCCCAGAAACCAGCCCCAATGAATTTACCCGTCTCAGGAATCTTGAAAGGAGTAGCGACCTCGCGTTCTCCTCGTTTCCAAAGATCCATTGCTCTTACCCAATTCTCCATGTTGACCATGGCATTATAAGCCACTGCATAGGCTCGTGCTCGATTTCGCTCGATTGCGTTCCAGACAGGAGGGACCTTCCATTCGAGTTCCATTGCAGGCAAATCCGCACCTTTCCCTAGATTTAAAACCAGGCTATTTCCTGTAGATTCAAAGAATTCACTTTTTGGCAACATGTTAGCCAGGGCAGAGATGTACATTCGTGAGTAGGCACCAGCCTCAAAAACGTGACGATCCCAAGTTGGAGTGGTAGACCAACTGTAGCGTTCTTTCCAGTTTTGTTGACCAGGCCGTGGAATCGTTGTTTTGTTCCATGGATGATAGGGACTCAATGGAGCTCCAAGAGGGTCTGTTTTGTAGGGATGGTTCTCCCACATCTCGTAGTATGAGTGCTCAATAAACTCTTCGATCCCTACGTTGAGGTCCTGTAGCCTTGTAGTAACTAACTTGCCATTGATCAGTGCACCTGGTGTAGACCATCGCTTTTCTCCCCAGGCATTGCAGTTCTCATAAGAGGCATCGTAGTAATCTTCGTGATCCCATTGACCAAAATCAACCATTGTCGGATCCAGCTTGCCGACCTCTTTGAAGCGCTCATCACACTCATAGAAGAAGTCATAGATGTCATCCCAAATCCCTACACACTTTTTGGAATAGTCAAAGAATTCAGAGAAACGAATGTAGAATTCATTGAAAGTAGTTGTACTAAGAGTAGTGGTTACTCCACCTGGGATGATTGTTTCTGGGTGAGGGTATTTACCTCCCAGCAGAACATAGGCTTCTCGCGCTATTCGTGTCATCTGAAGAGCTTCGAGATAAAGCTTCCCAGTCAGCGGATTGAGGTCAGTCATTATGTCTGAAATTTTTTGATAGCCATGGAGATGGCTGAAGCGGGTCGGTGTCGTTTGTGCCTTTGCCCATATTTCGGGGTTGGTCTCCCGAACGAGTTGTTCTGAGTAATCTGGTCCTGCAAGTACGAAG
>JACLAC010004515.1_pt1 | contig 28778 bp, 17 predicted proteins | sample 8027881 | NCBI WGS metagenome assembly JACLAC01 (sample SAMN15725517, study PRJNA655200) | protist metagenome | isolation source: fluorescence activated cell sorting (FACS) single amplified genomes of... | place: Spain: Blaines Bay Microbial Observatory, Mediterranean Sea | collected 2016-01-19 | reverse complement strand
TTCATTTACCTTATCTTACTTGTACGAGTATACGTTGCAACTTTAATATGCTCCGCATGTACAAATGCTTGTATACATTGTATTTAGCTAACATATGTTACCTTCCTCTTTTTACACAATTGTTTTTTACATTGTATGTAATGATATAACATAGTATATATCTGTTTATTTGCATACAAATAAGATATTGTATTCGTTGCAATTCTCTGGAAAACGGTAATACTACTTTTACAAATTATCGTCATCTGTACTGTCTTCAAATTGATTACTCCCCTGTTGATTCACACTTTCAGCATATCTTCGGAACCCTTCATAGGGCAGCGTCTCAAACTCGCAACCTTGAAAGAGCAGACGTGCTACCCTTATGGTTAAACGTTTGTTTCTCGTGTCCTCCTTGAAAAAATTTGTTGCTGCAAGATCCTTCAAAATTTTATGAAAATTATTTTTCACAGCAGAGATAGCAGGCTTTGCAAGCAACAACTGCATAATTTGCATCCAAAGCGCGCAAAAACCACCATCTGGTAAGGTACGAATCAAATCCAGCTTTGAGTGTAAACAAAGAAGCAGTAATCCCATAGGTGTTTCCGGTTGATCTCTTGCTTGGGATTCTTCACCTACTTTCCCCTTTGGCTGATATACTTCCTGCGAACAAGCAGGGAGTAGAATAGCAGCGAATATTTCAGCCCAGTCCATGACAGTCAGTGATAAAGCTTTTTCGACCCGAAGCAGCATGTTCTGCAAAATCAATAAAATGGGTATTCGCTGATTTGGTGAAGTGACAATAAAACATTTATGGACAACCTGTAACAAATCCATCATTGCTTTATTATCAAAAGTGAGAAGGTACATGGACTGTGCAACTTCTACAGAGATTAAAACGTCAAAGTCAGATCTTCGTTTCATTGCAGCATTGATGCATGTTGACAATATGGTGCAGATGTTGTGAGTTGATATGTGCTTATGCAGTTCTCGCTTGTCCACGATATGCCTAGCAATGTTGAGTGCGTAACCAACAGGTATAGATTTGATATTAAGAGTGGCCATTGCAATTTGCAGCATTCCACGAACAGGCAGATCCTCAGCATTGCCGAAGAACACACTTTGAATGCTGCTGCAAATGAGCGGATAAAACGCCGCCGTCAACTTCCTCTCATCGATGGACAAAAGCTGAAGGGCGAGCTCAAACATTTCGTTCTGTGTTGTCTTCGTCAACACTCCCTTTAACAAAATGCGCAAAAGACCCACGGATGCCTTTTCTACGATGAAAGAAGGGGACTCGGCTGAGAGCAATATTTGCATCAAATGCGACTTCACGTACGGCCAAAATGACATCAAGCGATGCAGGTTATGCAGCGTCACTTCAGTAATAATGTGCACGCACAGTACAATATGTGCTTCAGTAGGAGGAGGAAAGTTGTCGACGGCACGTCTAATATCAGTTTCGTCGACCTGATTCGGATTTAACTTATCAGATTCTATATCACCAACGACGAGCCAAGAGTCACGTCGGTCTGCACACTCATTCTCGGGAGCTTTCATCAGACTTGAATCTTCGCTTACACCCTTAGAGTCGCAAGTTCCTCCAGATGCCGATATCAAAGCGCGAACAAATCTACCGAGGCAAAGTTCAGAGAGCGTGCTCGAGTCAGTAATTAGTTCATCAACCCTGCATGAATTAAGGCATTTTCGCGTCAATAATATTGCTGCGTGGGACTCCGACTTGTCTACTTTGTCATTATTTTCAAACGTTGGCCCTGGTTCTGAGGATTCATCAACAGACGCATATCCAGGCACTCGAATGCTAGCCTCTGATACACGCTTTGCATCATTCATTGCAATGCAATGTAATTTTGCTTCTAGAATAGAATCAGATTGGACGTTATCACCTTCCTCATTCCCAAAGAGCCAGCTCGCAAGCCACCCAGATCCTGACTCACGAGTGTCTACAAGGTGTTTCACTCTATCATTTGCTGCTCCAATACTAGCGACTGAAATAGCCTCGTGGAAGCGCAGTCGGAGGATAGGATCTAAAGGCGATAAGCTTGCACTCTCAAGGCAAACTTTATCCGTTAGCATATTCATATCGGAAAGACATAGAATCATGCGAACAATATGGTTCCAAGCAAGGACGATGCTGTCTGAGTAACGTCGTACAATTGCAAACACACTCATTGTTGCCATCTGAGCCTTCTGGTTCATAGCAAATTCTGAGATTATGCGATTCCGCCCCGACCATTCGTCCTTTTCCTGGGTTCTTGTGCGAGAGTATAGATTGTTTGCAACAGTAGCATGCGCATCGAATGCCTCGTCTGTGCAAGCTGTCTCTACTTTCGATATCGAGGTTGCTGACGCAGAGTATCTCTGCAGCGTTGTAAACTTGCACAGTGAGACCAATACTGAATCAAAAGCAGACAGCATGTTAAAATGAAAGGCACACTTCGCACAGAGCAATAACCCCTCAAGTGAAATCTTCAATACATCAGTCCGGCGACTTGTTTCCGCTGTATCGAATATAACGCTTAAAGCAGCAACGCAAGGTCGGAGCATCTTTTGAAAAATAAGGCTATCGTATGTACTCAAGGTAACGAATGTATTTTGGGCATCATTGGATGAGGCTGTACATGCGTCGTAGCCCGGAACCGACGTTTGGGATGCCGAGCGTGAGGCACGAGTATGGTGCTCAGATGATGATACGCAAACGGAGGTTCCATCTAAAACTGCATGCACGACAAGCTCATCCGCTGTGAATTCGATGCTATTTTCCACAGCGTTTCCATTCTCGGAACGCGTCGCCATATTTCTTTGAAGCAAATCTCTCCATTTATCCACGGTAACTTCCGCCGTCAAAGAGCTTCCCCCTACCATTGTATTGATTTGACGGAGTTTGATTGCGTTGAATACACCTTCTAGGAAATCAGGTCCCAAGTCAACGTCCCCGCTCACTTCTGGGCCGTAATTTGTGTTGTTGCGCACAAACGATTCCAGGGACATTTTTTTCTCCGGTCGAATGTTAGGATTGTGCAAATCTGTGTTTAGCATGATGATTGAAAAACAGAAAAGATATGTGCAGTCTACTGATGGCATGCTTGAACCATCAGTTGTACTCACGTGTGCCACTTCGGCAAAGGTTTGTAGTATTCTATCAATCTGCTGAGCTTCTCCTGGCAAACGAAAACTCTCCAAAAACATACGAAGACCGCTGAGCAAGGAGTGTCCAGATAAATCAAAAGTATTGACGAAAGCCTTCAGCACGTTTTGGTTGAAATCGTGCCTTTCACCGAGAAATTGTCCTATTTCACGTTTATCGAGAGCAGGCGTATTTCGAAGAAATGCCGCCACAATATGGGGTTCAGATGTTTCACTCTCAATAATACCAGCCTCGACAAGTTCTTTTAAGCCATACTTCGGTTTCTCGTTAAATAATTTCGCACAACGATCTAGAGTCGCCTTTGCTTTTTTCCTTCTCACAATTTCATTTCTCGATAGATATGATGACGACACGAGGAGCGCCCCTTTCTCCAATATGGGCACGCCTCGCTCACAACGCGCACAGATTGCGGAGAGGGCCTGGACAATACATTTGAGAGATAGTATTTGATCTTCACCTAATACTGCTTTGTTGAGCCGGAGGCGTTTGGGCATACTAAACCGAGATAAATATGTAAATAAGTTTTCGAGCATATCACTACATTGGAAGTCGCAGTCGTAGTTTACAAACATGTCCACCGAGAGGGATGTATCTGCTAAAATCATTCTTAGAGCCCCAAGAACGATATTTGTTTCCTCATTCGTACTCTTCTTACTTTCAAGCGTTCTCAATACCACTGAGTTGATGAAGACCTCGAATTGGAACTTGAGTCGTCGGCGGATGCGAGGTATATATAAGAGGAGAACGATGAGCCTGATTGAAAGAGCCATTCCATTCAGAATAGCGTTGGGATCCTCAACACCCGGTATGGGCAGATCGGTAGCACCCGAAACACTCGCTACACTAGCCGCCGGTGAAAGAGGGTCGGAGCTTTCTGCACAGCGAGATTGCATTTGACAAATCTGTACTAGATGGCAAAAAATATCATCAGTTGTCAGAGCAAGAAGAGGTTCACAAGACGCAAAATTTTGCAGAGCGCAATATCCATTTTCCGGATCTGATCGAGAAACAGATTCAAAAAAATCGATGAGCAGTTCGAGGCACACAATACGTGCATCAAGGCGTTCGCTCACATCTACGAAAGTCACATGCACGGAGACATTGCTCGGGCAGATGATAGAAGAAAAAAAGGCAAAACATTTTATCACACAAGGAACCCCATACATTTGCCCCTTTCTTGGCATTGATGAAAAAACATTTAGACATATGCAGCGTATTAGGTCGCCTAGGGCGCGTTTCGCAAGAGATCTAAGCATGTCTGCATGGGACTGACTGATGGCAACGACAAATATTGTCTTCATCATGCTCCACACATCCTCATCTAACAAAAGTGCACCAGCACTGCACTGAAGAAGAGTCATAATGGTTTCTATTATCCACATGATAGCAATTTCGTCGGCTCCACTATCCGTTTGCTCAAACCGGCAGTGAACGACAGTGTCCACAATTAATGCAACGGCTTCGCGAGCGGACGGATGATGGGGGGAAATAATTTCTGCTAGGAGAAGCTTTCGCGTTGATGCCAGCGCCGCGCCTGTAGGAAGTGCAGTAGTGACGTTTGACTGTATGACACTTAAGAAGGGAGAAAATAAGTCGACGAAGGAAACATCATCGTGCGCCTGGACTTTCTCTCTCAGCAATATGAGTGGGCGCAAAAGCTTACCATGCGTCTTCTCACGAATGGACTCGTTAGTAGAAATGCTATCTGGAAGCTCTTCTAGTCCCAGGGAACGCATATGTGTTGCACTCCACGCCCGTCTCAATTCTGATATGAGAGACTCCACTTCACTGCAGGTAATGAGCTCGAAATGAGCCTTCATAATTACCTTTCCAGGAACGCTTAGTACTTTTACGTCGTTTCCGAAATTAGATTTTCCCCTAAAAATGTTCGAGTATACTGTCAATAAAAAAATAGTAATTTCCAAATGAATCGCAGATTAAGTTTTTTTTCAGATATAGAGGGAGAGAAGAGAGAAGAGATAGAAGACGAAAGACGCACTACCTTACCTTAAGGTAAGAAGGTAAATAAGGTAACATACGATATTTATTTATTTATTTAAATAGTAAATATTATTGTACAATATAATATTGTATATAAATACAATAATACTCGTACCTTAACAACATTTATTTTTTTAAAAATATATTATAAATAATATTTACACATATATTATTTACAATACAATACCCTCTAGAGTAAGGTAATATATTTTATTTATTGCTGCTGTATATTGTATATACTCGTATAATATAAAATATATACGAGTATTTAATATAAATATTTTTATACAATACAATAAACAATAACATAACATAACATAACATAACATACGAGTAACATATGTTATGTTATGTTACCTTAGGGTAGGGTAAGGTAGGGTACAATATTTAAAAAAAAAAAAAATTAAAAAAAATAAGGCTGTGATTTTAAAAATAACTATTGTACGAGTACTTATGATGTACTACTCGTATATACAATCGTAAATAAATATATATATATTAGCGTCAGTAAACTGAATTGGCCCTCCGGTAGTATAATATTATTAAATACCAGCAGAGGAAAGCACCTCCCTCTGGCATAACATAACATAACATAATAATAACATAAGGTAAGGTAACATAACATAAGGTATGTTATGTTATGTTATGTTATGTTATGTTATGTTATGTTATGTTATGTTATGTTACCTTACCTTAGCTTTGGTCTTTTTCTCTGCGAGGCTGTCAAAACGTTACGGTAACCGCCTATGATGTTATTTTTGAGCGCTGTCAAAATAACCACATCATACACATGGCGGCAACCGTAATAACAGTGTATCTTGGGGTAAGCGCGTCGGCTTGCATCTTTTTGATCTCTTCAAAGAGATGATTCAACGCGTCGACAAACGACGCAAAACTTGAGAGGATCAGGGTTCCCATTACCGTCTCGGCATTCCACCACATTCCAGCAACGTGTGCGCGGCATTCTTAACAAAGATGTGGCGACGTTGACATTTACACATACAAATTATATGGGTACCATAGTGAAAGTAATCTTTTGCGCCATGGACAAAATGAGAGGCACAATTTTGACGGGATTGTCCCACAGGGCAAGGAAAGTGTTGTCAACACGTTTGGCAAGAAGTACGCTATGCGAACGGGGTGGTGCGAACGCTCGTTCGGTCTCCAGAACATATTTTCGATTAAAAAAATCACTTTTTTTTGAAAAATAATATGGGGAAGAATTCGTCTTCGCCGAAAACCGCATTTCTATAATTTGGGGTACCCCTGGAGATAGAGCCAGTGCATTCTTCGCCCACATCACGCCAAGCCAGCAAGGGCCCTTCGGGCCAATTAAAAATATATACATAAATACAATATGTTACCTTATTTAGTTATATTTTATATTTAAATACAATAAAAATACAATACCTACCTTATTATGTATTAATGTCAATGCATAGAATTCTTCTTCTCTCTCTCTCCCTCTCTGAGAGAATTGTCACACTGTCACATTGTCACACTGTCACATTGTCACACTTTGCATCTCACCGTATATTCAGTATGATTTGGACACCACCTCGCAACTTTTTCTTTCGACATGAACAATAGAATGGAAACCGACCGGAAGGTCTTAGGCTGTTTTACGGTGTCTTAATGTTGTCATCCGAAAACTGAAAAAAGGAGATGATCCAGGAACGATCAGGTTTTTATCGATCATAAGAACGCCAAAAATGATGTACTACTTAACCTTGACAGCACCGCTTTGTCCTGTTACAATGGTATCGGATTGCAGAAATGATCTTGGAGCATTCTACGTCTCTATGCCATACAAGATTCTCAAAAGCCCAGGATGTGTGAGCATGTGCCACTGAGAGCACAGATGCGAGCAGAAGATGTGGAAGGGTGAAAAGTGTTACACCGCGTGTGGTTACGGAACTCATCAAGACACAGCATGCAGGTCATGGGAACGGCTGGGATAGACAGTATAAAAATTAAAGATGGCATATATATTTTTTAGAATTCAACGTATAAGTGTATTTCATAGTTATACAACGTTGTTATTGTGTAAAAAACAATGATTTCTCCTCCTCCCTATGCGTTGAGTTTTTCTCTCTCCTCCCTCAACCTTTTGAACTCAATCATCAGCTCACCAAGATATTCCCTCTCGGGTTCCTGTAACGCTTGAAGTTCTTTTGGAAGCTCCTCGTGGGTGAGGCTCAACTGTTGTGCTCTAGTAATACGTCGCAAGCGAGCTTGATACTCTTCCTCACTAATATATTTGAGGGCACGCTGATAATCCTCGTTTTCATATATTAACACGTCCTCATAGCGGAGGCCATATTTTCGCAATTCTCCCATTACCCTCTTCCTTTGAAAATTAACAACAAAGTTGGGGACAAGTTTCATGAGCCCCTCCTTCACAAACTTTTTGGCAGCGGGGACAGACGACATCGGCGATTTTAGATTAAGGTCCCCCAAAGTAACAGAAAAACGGGAAACGTTTGTATGAAATATCGAGCGACAGGCGAGTAGATATAATAATCTCGCTTACGGCCGCATGAAACAAAACGGATTAGAAAAGAAGAATGAAGCCAAAATTATGAATGCGACGAAACTCAAGGTTCAAGACTCACGTGCTAAAAAATGACCACGTGTATGCTTTCATCATAGCCGCCCCCACTTGTGCCAGGGGCGGCTAACCATTAACCATCCTTGTGGGTATATATTAATTGAACCGGCTTTATTAAAAATTAATATATTATATGGCGACATGCAAAGTGTGCACATTCTAAAGTATGAGGATACCCATATGGCGTAGGGATATGTAATCCTGAATATAAATATATACAATATTAAGGTAACATAATATATAATATGTTATGTTATGTTATGTTAATTTACAAAGATATGTTGTTACCATAACATAAATAAATAACATAATATGATGTTACCTTACCTTAAAGGTAACATCATCATAACAACATACTATATTATGTTATGTTGTTAGTAAATAATATATAGTTGTTAGTTACGAGTATGTTATAAGTTAAGGTATAATATTATAATATAATAGGGTAATATAACATAAATAACATAACATAACATACCTTAACATAATAATATGTTGTTATTTAGTTATTTATGTATTATTTCTATATTATATAATATCATGACATTTTATTCACTCGTAAAGTAACATCATAACATCATAACATAATATTATGTTATGTTATGTAACATAACATAACATAACATAACATATGTTATGTTATGTTACCTTATGTTATGTTATGTATGTTACATGATATATTATTATTATAATATATATATATACTAAGGTAGCCTAAGGTACGAATAATACCTTAAGGCTAAATAATAAAATAACAAATATTGTATTTAAACTAAAAATAAATTCATGAGCGAATTGCACGCGCGTGCAGGACTGCCACAAATTTAAAAATGAATAAGTAAATATTGTACCTGTAAGGTATTTAATTTATAATGATACCCTAACATTTATATAATCGTATCGTAGTAAATACATGAGATTTTTCCAGTTTATGCAGCCAGAAAATATAAACTATATACACAACTCGCACACTATTCCTGGATTAGTATCGAAGCCAGCAACACGTGCAGTAAAGATTTGTTTCGAAAGACATTGCCTGCTAGATTTGAACCTTCATAATACGAAACGTTCCATTTTTTACTTTTCGCTCCAAACCATCCAAGTTTGAAGCTTACATCCCGCAGATAATACCTGACGTTAATATGGTGAATCCCAAAGCCTATCCTCTCGCTTCAGACGAACTAGTCACGACTATTTTAGAGCTAGTTCAACAAGCTTGTAATTATAAGCAACTTAAAAAGGGTGCGAACGAAGCAACAAAGACACTAAACAGGGGCATCTCAGAATTCATTGTAATGGCCGCAGATGCAGAACCCTTGGAAATACTCCTTCATCTCCCTTTACTTTGTGAAGATAAGAATGTGCCATATGTATTCGTTCCTTCGAAGGCTAGCCTTGGTCGCGCTTGCGGAGTGTCTCGCCCTGTAATCGCATGTTCTGTCACTGCGAATGAGGGCTCGCAGCTCAATAAACAGATCCAAGAACTTAAAATTAGCATTGAAAAATTGCTGATTTGAATCCCGAAATATTGATCGGAAAAAATATAGTATTCAGTATTCAAGTAAATACGCGTATGTAAACAATTTCTTTGTATATGCAATTTAACATGTTAAATGCTGAATACAATACATATTTTTATTTTCTCAATGCCCATCCTTCATATATTCCAGATAATTACTTATGAGTATGTAAACTTTATTTATCGTAAGGGGGGAAATAATTATAGAATCCTTTAAATAACTAAGCGCGAAAGAAACAAAAAAACGAGGATGACATGACCAAGTTAAAACTTAAAATCTTCAATAAGAAAGATGATAGAAGAAGCAATCAATTCCTTTTACGTTTACCTGCTGTGTTCGGCGCAGATGATACATTCGGTAATTTGTTTGCACTGTTACCACTATCGTCTCCACTCCCATAGCTACTAGATGATTCTGGGGGAGAACCAGAAGATTCTCCAGGACTCCCTCTTGAATCGCTGCTCGTCACTCCACTCGTTCCACTGCTTCTTCCAGCGAGTGCATCATCAATATTCTCGCGCGACTCATTCTGTTTATACGCAATTCGCATTTTTTCGACATTCTGCTCCTTTGCTGTTTCATGATCAACAATACGTTCCGGATAATCCTTCCCAATAATACAATTGGCCCTCTCCTGAACTTCCGAAGGAGCTTTCCATGGTTCGTATATATACTCGGCGGGCATATCCTTCAGTACTGGAAGCCACTGCCGAACGTACTCTCCCGTCTTATCTGTCATCTTACCAAACAAAATTGGAGAGTAGACCCGAAAATATTGGTAAAAGAAGCAGCTTGCACTCAACCAAAGCCAATTACCAGTATTTAGTGACCAATCACCATCTAGTAGAAGTTGCTCAAAAACTGCGGCGCCTTCTTCCCAAGAAATCCACAAATCGCCTCGAGTCAGAAAGCAAGCAACAGCATGCCTTGCCAAATGGTGAATCCATCCGGTTTCTTTCAGCTGGGTCATAATAGCATCAATGAACGGGTAACCAGTCTGCCCTTCTCTCCATGCGAGAAGATGTTCATCGAACATGTCGTCTCCGTGCCTTGTTCTCCAAGGAATTTGTTTACAAATTCTATTACCCTTCATCTTATCAAAATTTGGGGTGTACGCTCCAATCAAGTAGTAAAACTCTCGCCACAATAATTGGCCTTCTAATGAAACTGGTGGCTTTTTACTGCCATCTCCTTTGGAAAGCATTAATGTTACATCTTTGTAAAACTTACGCACTGAAAGGCATCCAAGATTTAGGTATGGGGACAGGACAGTTGAAGACGGGGCAAATGGATTGGAACTAGTTTTTGCTTTTCCGTTGCTCGATTTGATCCAATTCTCACGATCGAGAATTTTCTCGAGTCGACGAAGCGCTGCGCCTTCACCACCAATGAATGTGTTCGATGTTGGAGGCGGTTTGACACCAAGCGAGGTCAGTGTGGGGATGTTACCCAACCACATTGAAGTACTCGGCTCGTCGTCTATTGTTTTTTCAATACCCTGTGGAGGTGGAGGAATACTAGATGGCGCCTCTAAAGGAGGTTCCACGGGACCGGCTTCCTGTAAAATTTTAACGAAGTCCTTGAAAATGAGTGGGGGTGATTTATTGCATATATCACCTAATGTTGTCATTTCATACAAAGTGTTGAGAGTGAACGTTTTTACAGATACGCCAAGCTGATCAAGTTTTGTAATAATCATTGTGTCCCTGGCTAGGTGATGAGGTTCTGTGACCCTCTCAAATGTGATTTTTGAAGCTTTCCATCGCTTAACAAAAGCAGGAACAACAACTCTGGGATCACCGCGCGCAAAGAACAGACGCGTATTATATCGCTCACGAAGAGTGCGGTCTAGGTCACGAAGGGAAGCGAGTAGAAACTCTTTCTTTCTCGCACACGTACGCGCGTTTGTTGTATCTAGAACATATAATGGTACAAGACGTTTACTTCCGTGAGACGCTTCCAAAAGAGCTGCGTTGTCATGGACGCGAAGCCCCCTTCGAAACCAGTGAACTGCGACACCACAGGAGCAGGCTTCATCCGTAGGCATCTTTTCAGAGGCAAATATGTACGTTCAAATCCTTGGATACGCGTTTGGATCAGAGGGCAATAAAATCTATGAATTTGCGTTAGGAGAAGTGCGGTTTGCTGAGAATGGTGGACGTAGAAGGATGTTTGTATTTCACTGCATTGAATATTTAGATGTAAAAGTGACAAACTTATAAAACCTGTTTTCTGTGTTTACCTTAAACTGTTCAAGGAAACGTATTTGCGTGTTTCGTATGTTTCGCGGCACCGTTAATAAAGCACTGCAATATCCAAACCGTGTGCACGCAACAACCAAATGTGCAGAGTAATTCAGAGGGATGTGTGCTAAAAATTATGTAGTACTATCTTACCTTAGTGGTAGAAATACGAGTAATACATACCACCAGATTTGTTTTCCTGCACTGACTGATTCATGAGGAGGATTAGAGAATCGAAAAAAAATGGGCAATTGGGAAACGCTCAGACCTTACATCTAGTATAAATATGCAAGCAAAAACACACCATTTGGTTTTGTACGTACACTCTATATTATAACCGCTCTGCTTTTATTATAACGGTATTTCCTCCACTGATCCGTTATGAGTTATGAGTTATGAGTTATGAGTTATGAGTTATGAGTTATGAGCAGGCTTTGTAGAATGCGGGATCGTGCGGGATATCCCGCATTCTAACTTTCAGATTCTCCCACATTCTAACTGGGCCTGAGGAGGCAAATGTACCAAAGTTGCATTTTTTTAATATATGAGGTTTGTCACATTGTGTTAGAATGCGGGATATTTTACCCTGCGATCGCACTCTCTCTGGCGCGGTAGTGAGGAAATAACATCTTCACTGTAATTTAAAATCACCTAAAATCACCTAAATTTCACCTAAAGGTTAAATTAAAAAAATCACAATTCAGGCTTAGAATGTGGGATTTCCTCCGACAGCTTCCCATATAGTTTATATGTAAGTGTGGGATATCCCGCATTCTACAAAGCCTGGTTATGAGTTATCGTACCATATAATACCCCAGATGATAATATATTATACTAATAAATAAATGTATAATATACGAGTACGAGTACGTAAGGTCTTAGCCTTGAATCACTTGGGCGTTCGCGGGCGTTCATACCAGAAATCAGCCCTGAAATTTATATGATAATTACCATATATATATTAAATTTAAAGTATGGCGTTTTACTAATAGAGATGCACAAAAGTAGTCGCTCTGATGACACCTTTGCAAACAAAATTTCAACAAAGTAGATAGTCAAAGCGTCTTATTATTTATTATACCTTATTCCTAAAAGCTTAACTTTTAATTTTCAGATGTAAATTATCATTTTATGGTGCTGAGAAAGCACCAGTTTAGCATCAATGCAATGCCGAAACTTAAGGCAGACGTGATTCATGGCACGTCATCACTTTTGTTTTGAAGAAAAGACTGTCCCTTGGACAAAGAGACATTTAACATTCCTCTGAAAACACAAAGAATATACAATTCTTTACATTTCATCCTGTTCGAATCGCAAAGGTACTAGTGGGTGAAAGCATCAACAACATAAATAATAAATAATGTTATTTATTTAAAAAAAAATTTAATTTTTTTTTTTTTATTTTAATTAAATATTGTAAGTCCATCGTTCCTCTTGTTGCACGGAGGACGTGTTTATTAATATATGATGAATACATAATAAAAATAGGCATAATATAATCATAGCCGCCCCCCGCCGGGCGGGGGCGGCTAACCATCCTTGTGCGGGTATGTGAATTGAAACCGGCTCTACTCTAAATGGGTGTCCAAATTATCTTCAAGTTTTCGAGGTCGCGCGTTGTTAGGCAAATTTTACATTTTTTCCGATTTTTTTTGCGCGTTTGCATCGTTTTGAGACTTTTTTTGTCCCAAATGGGCTAGTTTTTGCTGGAATAAGTTGAAGAAGCATCTCGACGAGCAAACTGTCGTGGTTTGCAACATTCCCGTGCAAATGGTCACTGCGATCCAGAGCTTGCCTTACGAGAGCGTTATAATATAACCACTATGGGTATTTACGTACTTTAAGCTAACGCATACATTTTTGTCGTGTTTTGTTCATTGTATGGGTATTAACATACTTTAAGCAGCTTTAAGGAAAAAAAAGCTCGAGCTGCGCTCTCCGCCCGGCCGGGCGGCTAAAATTCAGTTTCTTGATGCCAATAGGTACTAGTACTACCCCGCAAACTCGTTAATTCATATCGTACAACATATGTTGTTATCTTTGTATGGGCTTCAAATTAATCCATAGCATTAAGATGGTTTATTCAACAATATATACAACCAGTACTATTAGTCTATAACCCTTATTATAATTAAAATGAAGACGTATGAATTAAATGGAAGCCCATACAAAGATACCCATATTATTTTATGAATGATTGTAAAATGAAGAGGTGTGAATGAACGAAACTCAAGCCCACATGCAAATCTCATATTTATAATTTTTTGGAATGATGTGAATTAAATTGAAGCCCATACAAAGATAACATAACATCATAACATAACATAACATATCGTATGTTATATAACATACCTTTAAGGTGTAAGGTAACATAACATAACATATGTTAATTAACATAACATAATATGTTATGTTACCTTTCGTCACCGCCATACGAGTACCTCACATGATCGTATCACATCATATTGTGCAGAATGACGAAATTTTTAGTAAATGTTGTACGAGTACGAATACAATATTTACTTTTAAAAAAAAAAAATTGAAAAAATTAAATCTATTTAGTCTCTCCGTTGGATGGGAATTGGAAATTTTATGAAATATTTAAAGTTATTTGCTGGGATATGAATATATGCTGATTGGCAATTCTCTATGATTTCTATACGTTTGCCAAATCAAATACTAGATAAGAAGATGTATAAAATACAATTTTAAGTTTACTACATTATTTAGAAAAATCTTTCGTTCAAATAGACGTTTCTTTTCCAACCTTCTTGACTTTTTGTTGTAAGAGAGCGATAGCATACGTTGCATTTTGTCTCAAAAATAAGAACTGAACACATCCTTAAAGGTTTGATTTATATATATATTTAAATATGGGTACTATGGTCGGTATACAAAATGATATAGACCGTTGGATTGAACAAGTATTGAAGTGTTCACCACTTGCTGAAAACGACGTAAAAAAGTTAGCAGATCTTGCAAGAGAGATATTGATTGAAGAGAGTAATGTGCAACCAGTAAAAGGTCCTGTCACTGTATGCGGTGATATTCACGGTCAATTTCATGACCTCATGGAATTATTTCGGATCGGGGGTCGAACCCCTGATACAAATTATTTGTTTATGGGAGATTACGTTGATCGTGGATATTATTCAGTGGAAACAGTAACACTCCTTGTCTGCCTAAAAGTTCGATATAGAAATCGTGTTCATATTCTAAGAGGTAATCACGAGAGTCGTCAAATAACTCAAGTCTATGGATTTTACGATGAATGTTTGCGAAAATATGGAAACGCGAACGTATGGAAATATTTCACGGATCTTTTTGACTATTTGCCTCTTACTGCCCTTATTGAAAATCAAGTATTCTGTCTTCACGGTGGTCTATCCCCCTCCATTGATACACTTGAACATGTTCGCCAGCTTGACCGCGTACAAGAAGTGCCCCATGAAGGACCAATGTGTGATTTATTATGGTCAGATCCCGATGATCGCAGCGGCTGGGGTATTTCTCCGCGTGGTGCGGGATACACTTTCGGCCTTGATATATCAGAACAATTCAATCATAACAATGGTTTAACCCTTGTAGCACGTGCTCACCAGGTAAGTATATATATTAAATTGGTTTATATCTTTCTTGTTAATGTCTATAGCTTGTAATGGAAGGTTACAATTGGTGCCACGATAAAAATGTTGTAACGATATTTAGTGCCCCAAATTATTGCTACAGGTGTGGTAACCAGGCAGCTATTCTTGAAATAGATGAAGACATGAAGTATTCTTACCTACAATTTGATCCAGCGCCGCGACGGGGAGAACCACATGTATCACGCCGTACACCCGATTATTTTTTATAACTGGTCTTGTTTTTAAGTACAACATCATGATATATTGCGACTGTGACTCTTACAGTATTCATTTCAGCTCATTGTCCTCTTTGAGTATTTGAATAAGGATTACTAGGTATTGCAGCATATTCCATGCATACGATTAAGATTGAGGTATATATTTTCACGTGAAACCTTGTGTCTCTTTCTTCAGTTTCGTGTGTAAAACAGCAAATATATTTTGGCATCAGTGTTGATATTATCCATTAATGTTTTTAAGTTCTAACGTTTATGTAAAGACACTATATTCATATAAACATAAATAATATGCCATGTGCAAGTCAATATTATCAAGATTCTTCTCCTGTTCTTCAAGATTATGATACTGCAAGTTGCAGATCCGTATTATCACGCAAAAGCGTATTTATTCCATTATAATTTTAGATAGCAAAAATGATTCTATTCGAAAAAAGTGCGAGTTCTGTGTTTTTCGGCCTCACTTCAATCTTTACAGTCGAGAACCAGGAAATCATAAGAAAATATCTTCAAGATAATTCATTTGCAAATAATGGCCGCAGGTCGGATTACCGAGGGAACTATGGCGCGCGAGAGTAAGGAGTAAAGACATTACTCTATATCTCCCTTCTACTCATACCCATATATTTATGTCTAAATAAAAATAAGTAAATACAAGAAAAAAGTGCATAAGTTAATACACCCTATTGCATTCGTAGGAATAAGGAATTTCATGGCATATAAATGTCACCGTAAGTAAATCTACCACAATACTCTATTTATGTTTTATGTATAAGATTCTCGTCACATAATATTGTAATCCGTTATGTCATGCTACATCATAGTGTACTGTTTGGTGATAAATCTGAGTACCATAGGCACGGTGTTACATGCCCTTTAAGGAAATAGTATAACATATCTTATGTTCTGCTCGTATTATATATTGAAGTCATGAAATGATTGTATCACATGGTAAACTATCAGTATGTTCATATGGGTATGTCACTACTACCATACGTCCATTGTTTGAGTAATACCTTACCCAAAACCCAAAAGCCAGAATTCCATTACACTAATACAACAAACCTCATCTCCACAGGAACCCAAAAAAACAAAAGATATATATATAAACTAGCATTTTACCCACAATTCGCATTTTAATACAAAAAATGCTGCATAATCGCGTATTATGCTATGGTACCACTCTACTATTTGACGTGCTTCTGTTATTTACTCGTACATTACATATTATACCCAGAAAAATAATAGAAAACTCTTTTTAAAAGCGTACCATGACATTATTTGTAAGACACTCTACAATCAGATATAAAGTAAAATGGTCAGCACACATCCCTCCATGAGCACGTGTGAAAAGGAATTTCATTTCGACAGATAAAGTTTAAGGATCGACGCAAGTACTTTCTAAAAACCTGCTGATACACATTGTAATACATTCTGTTTGCAACGTATAACATCAACATCCTGTTCTCCAATTAAATTTGTTTTCAGAGTTTCAAAAATATCTCTGCGTACATCAGAAGATTTATATTCATCGAACATAACATTGAGGTTGTATATTGCGCGAATACGAACATTCGGGACTCGATCATTTAATAAACGAAATGTTGAAGACTTGACAAAATCAACGTTAATGTCTTTAATTCGAATCAAATGAGATATCGCATGTAGTCCCGAAATTCGTAAATGATACCTGTCAACGGAAGCAAGTAATTTCGAAATCAGAGGTTCAACATTAGAAGATATCCAATAAGTGCCAAATATTGCGTGAAGATCAGAAATTACATTGCAAGCAGCCACGCGTATGCTGCTAACTTTATGGAAAAGAGCATGCTCAAAAAATATCATTCCATTTGCTTCCGTCTCCCAAAAGTTCATCAGTGTCTTGGCAGATGTCGGGATCGCAACTACGACAGTTTCCAAAACACGCCATGGCGTTGTTTCTTCCATATGAAGGGTATAAATTTCTTTCAGAAGCTCAAGTCTCTCAAAGTCGGGAAGTCGTGCAATAAGTGTATTCATAAGGACGTGAACAACTTTATTTCGCACTTGCTGATCTGGATCGTCGAGTAAAACTTGCAACTTTACTTTTAAATCAGACAGTAAAGAATGATTTTCAGTAATGTATAACTTGATAAAATACTCAGCTTGAGATATTGCAATGCAGCGTACTTCAGGATCAGGATCCTTTAGTATTTCCTCATATTGCTCAAAAAATGTTTTCATGGCTATTTGACCACATATTGAGCAGATAGCATTCGACTTCAAAATAGCTGTCTTTCTAACCTCACATTCAGGATCAGCAAACATTTCAAAATATATCTTCAGCAGAGTTTTGTGATCGGCGACCGGAGCTTTCAATATCATGTCATATTGAGACACAATAGCCTGCTTGATACGCCAGGATCCTTTCATGTTGCAGAATTCCAAAATTCGAGGGAGCAATTCATCATAATGATTGTAGTCATTGTAGGTCAGTAGTGGAATTAAACACAATTGAATGGCTGATAGTTTTACATTTTCATCCGGGTCATCCATTAAAGAAACTGCAATTTCGAGGAATTGATCAAAGTAGCTCCCTCGGTAGTGCGTTGGTATCGAATTAAATATACTTTCTAAGGACATTGCAGCGCGCGCACGAACCATAGGAACGGGATCCTTGACGAGTGAAGTAAAAACATTAATTAGGCGCCTTTGACTATCATTATCAACAAGTTTAATAAAACAAGGTAATAAATCGCAAAGAGATAATTTCGTTTGGAAGTCTTCTGCAGATTCAAGTTCAATTAGTGTGTCCGCGGATACGGAACCAACGTCAAGCCTTTCCAGTACATTCACCGTAACAGAAACTGCTTTTTCTCGCACAATAGTTTCTGTGTCTCTGGAAAGTTTATACAACAGAGAGAGAAGAATATCTGCGTGAGGGGGACCGCCAATTAAAGATAGATAATCCTGCTCGAGAATTGAAATTGCCATTTTGTACAACACTTCTTCGCCTTGAACTCCTATTTTTTTTTAGCGAAATAGGAAATGAATAAAAAAAGACATACCGTCAAAGAGTGGAATTATGTGCTGCCGTGTTTGTTCTGGTCCGATTTTCTTCGCGAGAAGAAAAGCGTTTTGGACTGCCCTGCATCGAACAGAAGTATCTTCGTCTTCCAGTTCTGTGCGAAAGAAATCTATAAGTTCCATCCCGTAAAAAGTATTAAAACGGATATGAATAATGCCGATACGATAGTGTGAAAATCAATTTGGTAATTTAAGTAAGCTCTCTGGTAAAAATCACAACTCTTTGAGACGGTAGTTTACCGAAAATGAGTTTCGGCTCTTTAATCATATGCTGTAGTGAATAAAACTTGATTTCGAAACAGTTGCACTCACTGCGTCTTGTCTTTTAAAACTTTCTATATTTGTATCGTTGACGCCATGTTTATGCGTGCGAGTCTTTTCCTTTTACAATATTTTTGTTATTTTTTTTTTGTAAGAAGATTGAAGAGATAATATGGAACTTAATACTTGGCTCTTAGCACATAGAAATTCGTATCTTTAAAGTGATGAGAGCTGGTGAAGACTCTTCTACAATACTGCATATATTTTTTACATAATAAATATATAATATATTATATTATACTCGTACAATATACTCGTACAGTATACAGTGCTGTATATATTTATTTACAAAAATTTGCGAATTCTTTATATATTTTTAATAATAATAACATACGAGTACAACATACGAGTACAGTTAATAAACAGTGAGGTAGGAGTACTATAATATTATACTACCCCTCGAACGTTTTATATATATATATAAATAATACGTAATATAATTCATATCATTTTTAAGGTATCTTTGCATGGGCTTCAGTTTTTTAAAATTCATATATTGTATATTTACCTCTTTATTTCAATTCATATCTCATATAAAATATAGGTATGTCATGTTATGTCATCTTTGTATGGTCTTCAATTTAATTCATACCTCTTCATTTAATCATAAGGGTTATAATAACCTTGGATTTATTGTTGAATTATTAACCATCTCAAGGATATGAATTACTCGTACGAGTAAAATAAAAGCCCATACACACCAGGAAACGTGCGCATTCGTCCCGGCCCCTTCGCGAAATTTAATTGAAAATAAAAATGAAGAAAAAAAACTGAAGATAAAATTGGAGTACTAGTATCAGAATTTTTTTGAAAACATTCATTTTTCCTGTTTCGTTTTTTTAATGCTCGTTCTCAGCATCGATGGACGTCCTGATTTAGAGGAAAAACACAGGGAATCGTGTTCCCGCAACATCTGCCGATGATTTTTTTTAAATTATTTAAAAAAATAGAAAAATGAAAAAAAAGGGAAAAAAAAAATTATAAAAAAATTTCCGTCTCAGGAGTTTTGTCCAGTGTCTTTCTATTTAACCTTCATTGAGTATGAACTATTCCAATAGAAAAATATAAGCATATACTGTTAGTTACCCGTACATGTACATCGTGTGTGTGATATTAATGAATATATAATATTATATAACATAACATACTCGTATTATGTTATGATGTTATGATGTTTTATGTTATCTTAACATAATATTATTATGTTACCTTATGTTATATTTTATATTTAAGGTATAATATATGTTACCTTACCCTATTCTATATTTATATATATATTATTATATTTAATAATAAGGTACAATATATTATAAATATATAAATATTATATCATTATATTTACTCGTACAATAAGGTAGTTATTTTATCATTATTAATGCTGATGTCGCGTGCAAGGTCAATATTTTACCATATGATTGAATTTATGGAAAATCATGAATACTTTGTAGTACTAGTACTCGTACGAGTATCATGATGGATGTGTACATCATACATATTATATGCTTTTTTCGTAAATATCTCGTATTTTCAAAAAATGACTTTTTTTTTACTTTTACGAGTACTAACAACTAGTATCGTACTACTACTCCTCGTGCAAATACCATACCTACTGAATCAGAGGGAACTGAATTAAAGAGAAAAAAATAAAAAATAAAAAAAAACAGATTTTTCCCCATCCTGTTAACTTCGCAAATATGCATTTTGAATACAAACTCAGTGTGAAAAGTAAAATCTCAAAAGAGCACTTTTTGGCAGATCGCGTATAGGCGAATCGCGTAGGCGTTAACACCAGGCCTCTTTCGAAAGGAAGAGGAGGGTAAATGCGTGGTTTTTACCCCCGAAATGTGTCTGACGAAAAAATGTGATAAAAAGGTTGATATTGGCCGATCTGAAGGTCAAATAATAATATTAAATACTCGTAAATATTGTATTTTTAAAAATAAATGTTTTTTAAAATATATATATTTATATATATATAATATACTCGTAGAGTATATAAATCGAACCATAAGCAGGTATATTCCCAACCGAAAAATAGCGGTTACACAAGATCGCGCGCATCGAGACTTTTGTACAATATATTTATTTATATTTTTTAAAAAGCGATATGTGCATGATACTTTAACTTGCGCATCGGCAAATGTAAATAAAGATGAACAAGTAAATGTCTTATCTTCAAGAATGTAGTTTTAACCACCCCATATTGATGTTTCCAAACGTCGCATAATAAACACCACACAAACGAAACGTTTTGCGTTCATATCGTTTGAAGCGAACTACTAAACAATTATTCCGTTAGAAAAGAATTCTTAAGAACTTTTTTTCCGAATAAACGATTGTTACTTTTTCATTTATTTTGTGCATATTGAATCGGAAAACAATATCTATATTATTTAAAGGTTTGCAAATTGAATTATTATTATTTCAGGTTATATATCTCTTCCTTTCTTTCGCGCGCATTCGGTGAAGTAAATGGGCAATAAAGGTGGCAAACAACGCAACTTTGTGCGAAACAAGGATGTAACACAAACAAAACAGTATACGACGGGTGCCGCTGTTGGAGGAAAGGTTATTGACAGAAAAAACACTGACGTTCAAATACAGCGCATTATTCAAAAGGGCAAAGTTGAGCAATATTACGACGTTAACGCGAAACACATTCTTGGTCGGGGACACTATGCAAGTGTGTGCTTAGCTGTGAAAAAATCGACTGGACAAAGGGTAGCTCTTAAACGCATACGAATTCAAAAATCACACGTAAGTTTATTGTTCTATTTACAGTCAAATCTAGGCTAGTCCAGTTTACACATAATTTAGGTGAAGAGTTTAAAACGCGAGATTGAAGTCTTGAGGAAAGTTGGTAGCCATCCGAACATTGTAACCATGTACGACGTGTTTATCACAGATACAGAAGTTCAACTTGTGTTGGAACTTCTAGAAGGGGGTGAATTGTTTGAACGGATGGTTGAAAAGGGACCTTATTCTGAACTCCAGGCTAGCCATCATATATGTAAGATAGGCGAAGCCCTAAAATTCTTGCATGACCATGGCATAGTTCACCGAGATCTCAAGCCAGAAAATCTTATTTTAACTCACAAAGGCGATGATGCTGAATTGAAGATCGCAGATTTTGGGTTAAGTAAAATTGTTGATAATGTTGCCACTTCGCGAATGCAAACAGTGTGTGGTACGTGGGCATACTGCGCTCCAGAAGTCAAAAGAACAGGTGGGAACACGAGTTATACTGCGAAAGTAGATCTATGGAGCACTGGTGTTATTCTATTTGTTATTTTGGCGGCATACCACCCCTTTGATCCAGACGGAAATGCCCCAGATACGATTTTGTGGGCAAATATTGTGAGTGGCGTCTTTACTTTTGATGATCCTGCATGGGTAGGGATTTCAGATTCTGTTAAAGATTTGATTCGTCATCTTATTGTTCTTGATCCTGTGAAGCGTTATGGCACGAAGGAACTCCTTGGCCATCCCTGGGTTGCAAGAACGCATACGATCCCGAGTACCCCGATCACACCCTCTATCAACAGGTATGGTTATGCTTCTTTCAGTATTTGGAAAGTTTTAACGATTTTAGGTCTCTTGAGGAGTATTCAATAAAGCGAAGTAAGAGCCGCAATGTTGTCAAAATAAACAAGGTTGGGTCAAATAATACGTTGATTCCCATCGATGATGAATAATAGCCCAGAATTAGGGCTTTGCATTAAATGAAGGATATAGTATACGCGTAAATTATTTTGTTTTCTGATTTTGGTGGTATGCATATTCATATTACATATTATTTACATTAAGATACTAAGGTAATGCGATCGAGTTATCTTTTATCTTGGTGTACCTTTCATGAACGTATGGTACAACTATTGAATTATTTTCAATACGAACGCATAATATAATAATTTCTATTTATCATACAGAAATCAGTTCTAATGTGCCAACTTTTAACATAGAAACTTTGATCCCGACTTTGCAATTATCTCGCGTGCACAGTATTTATTGTATCAAGAATATTCTGCTAAATAATAAATAATCTGCTTTTAAATATTTAGAAAATATAAAACAAGCGAAATTTGAACAGAGCCGTTAGGTAATATTGCCCCGTATTAATACATCGAGTGAACTATGAAATTAAGGAAGGTATTAATTAAATTTACTACAATCATATATGAATTTTTAATTTTACGTAAATATTTACGTTCTTAATTTAAAAAAAAATAATACTTTTCCTTTAAACAAAGTGCTTTTCACCATCGGTATGTGCGCTAAAATATACGTGTATATAAATATAACACATATATTAGTATTTGAAGGTCTTCGGATCACGCAGATGTATTGGGAAAACGCGCGATCTTAAAGTGTGGTGTAAAATGAGTTGCATAGACATGAAAGAATAATGGAAGAGATGAAGAAAATGAAAGGGATACATTAACAACATCTACTATTCGCATCACCAGAATTCATGTTCACAGCCCCGAAATTATTGCTCCTTGTGCCATCCGAAGAAACTCCAACTTTGATACCATGTGCCTGAATAAAGTCGCATTAGCAATACCGAAAACAGTAAATATCGGGAAAACAAAAAAGTTACCTCATTTGTTACATCATAGACACCAGCCTGGATATTTGAGTATATTTTTTCTGCTGTAGAACCGAAAGCCTCCTCTACATTTCGCGCTGTCTTGGCAGAAGTCTCCAAGAAAATTAGATCATTTTCTTCTGCAAATTTCTTACCTTCGTCGAAACTAACGGCACGCCGGTGTTCTAAGTCGAGCTTATTACCAATAAGCATAATGACCATGTTTGCGTTCGCATTTTGCCTGGCCTCCTCCAACCATCGAGTTAAATGATTGAAGGTCTCCCTTCTTGTTATATCGTAGACAAGCAAGGCGCCAGCGGCACCCCTATAGTATGATCGGGTGATTGAACGAAATGACTCTTGCCCAGCTGTATCCCATATTTGCAGTTTGACTTGCCTATTCTCGATGTTTATCATGCGTGCCCCGAATTCGACACCGATGGTCAAGTCGTGAACAGGTTGAAAGCGCTTATCAGTGAACTGTAGTAGTAGACACGATTTACCAACACCTAAAAACAGATATAAACTATTATAATGACTTATTCAAGAAGATGCCTACCTGTATCACCTATAATGATGTATTTGAAGAGATAAGCATACGACATCTTTCCTAGAACTTGTTCCTCCTAAAAGTATAGAAATAATTACGTATAACGAGAATTCTTTCGTGAAACAAGCAGTTTAAAATCAGGATTCTGAATAGAGTGAAGTTAAATTTCAATTTTAAATATTTTTTTAATATATTGTACTCATATGCGACCTTTTGGAATACTTTCAAGAGTTTAACTGACGGCAATGGCTTCGCGTTAATTTATACAAGTGATATACCGTATAATGCGTAACGCGAAAAGAGGCCATCTGGTGAAATGGAAGCCGGAGGATCTCTCTCGTCTTAAAGAAAGATCTACTACGAAATATAGGCCACAATCCCGGATGAAGGGGGTCACTACTCACCACTCGTCACTCACCACTTGTAAAGAATAATGTTGTACGAGTACTCCTACTGTACTCGTCCGTAAATACAATAAGGTACGAGTAATAAGGTAAGGTATGTTAACATAACATAACATACATTATTTTTAATCATAAACAAAATCATTAATCATCATTTAAATGGTGTGTAATTTTTATCATTTAATATATTGTACCTGTAATAATAATATATACTCGTACGAGTACTCATAATATCGTGGTGACAAAATACTCGTACAATAATAAATAATATAATAGGACAGTAACAACAACATCATGAGGTAACATCATAACATAACATAACATATGTTATGTTATGTTATGTTATGTTATTTAACATATTATTATGTTGTTGTTACCTTGATAATATTTAATTTAAAATTTAAAAAAAAAATAAAAAAAATCATCACTTAAAGATACGAGTACTACTACTCGTCACTCGCACGAGCACGAAGTAATATCACTTGAATTCATGAATCATGACAGGATATTCATCGTGCATGCCTTTATTTAAGACGACATAAAATAACACCTGACTCGAACTTAAACACCTTACGTTACCTTAATCATGAGGTAAGATAAGTTAAGGTGAGGGACAAATAATAATAAACAGACTTTGTACAATAGAATGGGGAAATTTCACATTTTCACATTCTATTTGGAATGTGGAATATTCCAATCTTACGTCTAAACTATATGGGGAGCTGTCGGAGAAAAGTCCACATTCTAAGCCTGTTCTTGATTTAACTTTTAGGTGAAATGTATTCTAGGTGATTTTACACTGCAGAAAATGTTGTTGTATTATCTTCCTCACCACTGCCCGAGAACAATCATGGTAAAAAAAACACGTTCTAAAACAGTGGACAAACCTCATGTATAAAAAAATGCACATTTAGTACATTTACGTACTCGTACTCGTACTCGTACAATCTCAGGGGCAGTTTGAATGTAGAACACGAGTATTCCACATTCTGACTTACTCGTACAGATACTCGTGTATAATCTAAACGGACCTGAGGAGAAAAATGTAGTATACATACACTAAGGTAACGTTCTCTTCAAAAGTTTCAATTCATATTACCTTATCATTTACTCATACGAGTTATATGGTACCTGGGGATGGTACGTACTAAATAATAATAATACCCCCGCAAAACGTTTTATATAATTCATACCCTTTATATGACTATCTTTGTATGGGCTTTCAGCTTAATTCATATCTCTTCCTTTAATTCATAATAAGGGTTACAAAGTAATATAATAGATTGCACATATCGTTGAATTAACCATCTAAATAAATGATATGAATTAAACTGAAGCCCATAAAAAGAAATTATATATTATTGTATACTCGTACTCGTAAATGATATGAATTGAACCAGATGAACTTTTTGCGGGGTTCCAATTTTTAAAATAAATAAGATATTTAAATATGATGTTATGTCTCGATGTCTTATTAGGTAGAGCTGCTTTTTTGTTTTTACCTGATTGCTCGCGGGCACTGGTGAGGAAGCTAAAGCAAAAACCCCTTCTGTAGTTATTTTTAATTAAAATCAACTAAAATCACCAACATTTACCTAAAAGTTAAATCACGAACAGGCTTAGAATGTTGACTTTTCTCCAACCGCTCCCCATGTAGTACATACGTGTGGTTTTGTCTACATTCTACAAAGCCTGTTCACTGTTCACGGTTGATTGAAGGTCAGTTGAACCATGAAGAAAAAATTCCTAGAGCTATTTATTGTAGAGACAAATAATAGGGTAAGGTAGTACGAGTACATACTACTACCCGCACTTATTCGTACTCTTACTCGTACGAGTACGAGAGCGTTATGTTACAGTAAGGTACGAGTATGTTATATTATAATATACTCGTACGAGTATCATAAGGTATTATATACCATTTTTCTATCTTGCAACATCATATTATTTAGTACACACAACACGTAACGACTAACGACATATTATTATTATACAATACTTTCCACCTCGCACGAGTACGAATGCTCCTTATTTTTTCTGTAAGGTCTCTCGATCGTTTCCAATAATTCAATGAAAACACGGCGTAAATTCATTCTCTTCATTCGATGATACGGCACGTTATTTGGGAAAAGGCACAGGTTCCGGATCGTCTGATATTTAGCATACGAACAATTCCCTTGCTTCACTGAAACAACACAATTAACTCATTCCTGGGTCCACGAACAAAAAAAATTAGGTTGAGTAAGCGTAATTTTCACCATCTTCAAAAAAGAGGAATTTTGACCGTTTGACTTTGGATTAGTAGACCTACAAAATTATATTTTTTTTGGCCCCTCACGAAAGAATGTTATCTTCTGACGAACTATATGCTTCTGCGAAAGTTCTACACGCCACATGCAGCCAAGAAAATATGTTGTTTCTTACTTGCAAGCGTAACAGCAGTGTAAGTGTCTGCTTTCATACATATATTTTCTTCATTACTTTTCTATAGTCACCCCATGATTGTTTATCTCAGGGTAAAATGGTATCATTTTGTACGCAGAAAACGTAAGTTTTTCTTTTTTTTCTTAGACTCTTTTTTATCCGAAGTCTAGTGTAAAGAAACTGAAAGACAAATGCACTGAATCTTTCACGAGTTATAAACACTGCCTGCATACTTTTCAATTTGGCAATCTTAGGTTTGATAAGTGCCGGCAGCTTCAGTCACAGCTTGAAGATTGCTGGAATCATAATAAGAGGAACAACAGTAAATAAATTCACAAATAATGTGTTATCCAATACAGGATCCAAATATCTGGACGGGTTGATTTAAGTGAACTATTGTGTACTCTCCACCTACATTTTTATTTTATTCTAAATGTTTTTACGACATAAATGCAATATACAATATTAACTTCACAGGTGCACATTCTCTATTTACCATAAACACTATTTATTGGTATACCTGCCGTAAATTTCTATAATCTTCCAAAATGCGGTCGGCCTTTGCAAGCAAGATGTTTATTTCCATTTCTTCTGTCCCTTCACGAGTATATTGCCACAAGAATGCCTTGGACGACATCAGCTGCGCAGCATTAGATATTATGTAACTGAGTGAGTCTGCAATTTCATCAGAATTGTAAATATATGAAACATGAGGTTTTGCCATACATGTTCGTTGATCTTGTAATCTGCATCTACCAGTGGAATAAGAACCAATTTTGTGCGATGTAAATGGGCCATGGCAAAAAACCATACCAGAAACTTTTATTCTATAGCTAAGAATATAAGAATGCATATGCCACATTGAAATTTCAGGATAAATAAAACTTAAATCATTGTGAATAGGACTACGCAAAGATTTGCTTGTTTTTGCAACTTTCAAAATTTTATAACGATGATTGGAACACAAATAAGTCAATGTATCCAAAATACATTCTTCATGACGATTTTCGTTGGGTTTATTCATATCTACGCACGAAACGGCCGGCATCAGTGATTCGATAAGATCTGTGGCGAGGTCCCGATTGCAATCCCCAAGAGATATTCTACCATCAGTTGAAAAACGTCCACAACTATGCTTGTTGTTAAACAAGGGAATAACTACGTCGGTGGAGTCATACACGTGAGAAAGGCAAAGTGCAGAGTTCAAATCTTTCAAAACAACACCGCTTCTTAAGTATTGCCAAGGGCAAACTAAAACAAGAATAAGTATGTAATATTACGATCGGAAAGTTACCCTTACCATTGATGAATTTCACGTTCTCGTATTGATCCCTTAAAAATTCGGTCACCAATGAACCAACACCAGAACCAGTACCACCAGACATACCATGAGAAAAAAGAAAGCCCGAGAGGCGAGCACAATGTTCTATTTCCTTTCTAATTATATCGTTGATATATTCAAGATCCTCTGTATTCATAGAGTTATAACCTCCAGCCCAGTTGTTACCGGTACCGCGCGCTTTGGTGAAGCAGTTACTCGCTTCATAACACCAATTGCGATGTAAATAATTTTGCAAACAGTTGCTAACAACCTAAAATGCAAATTACCAAAAAACTCAACAATAATTACGAACTGACCTTTTGCTCAGCATCCACTAATATAGTTCGTGCGTAACTATCACGAAAAAAAATATCCTTTGTACACTCAGTTTGTTGAAAGACTTCATTTAAGAAAGTTTCCCAAAATTGGTTTCCAGTTTGTCCTATTTGGATACTCACAATATTTTGTACCATTGAAGGCGAAGGAACCAATGTATTTGTGTATTCGAATGAGAAGAAATAAAATAATGCAAAGTAAGTTCCGGGTACTTTAGGTAGAAAGCCGGTAGAGGTTGAGCGACTCTAACGGCAAAAACTGAAAAGATGCATCATGTAGAAAAAGTCGTTTGTTTATATAAGACAGCTGTTTCTAAACCATATTGTTTTGTATTATTTCCTTTTAAAATAAACACGAAGAAATCCGAGATCTGAATTCTGAGC
>JACLAC010013697.1_pt1 | contig 28782 bp, 19 predicted proteins | sample 8027881 | NCBI WGS metagenome assembly JACLAC01 (sample SAMN15725517, study PRJNA655200) | protist metagenome | isolation source: fluorescence activated cell sorting (FACS) single amplified genomes of... | place: Spain: Blaines Bay Microbial Observatory, Mediterranean Sea | collected 2016-01-19 | reverse complement strand
GCCCGCTTTGCTGTCGCCGGCGCCTCTGCGGGCTTCGGAAGAGGAGGAGGAGGGAGCTCCTGCGGTGGAGCTGCACGCGCCGCAAAGATACGCCGCACGATGACCGACAGAATGGAAAACACACGGTTGGCGATAGTAGCGAGGGTGGTAAAGATGTAAGTAACCATCGAGACGAAGCAAGCGAGTAGTAGGAAGAGCCAGTGATCTATAGTACGCTTCATGCTGCCGAAGAACTCCTGTACGTCCGGGTGCTTGTGCCCGCCCGCCTTGAAGAAGGTCTTCGTGATCGAGCCTAACGCGACCAGTCCAAAGAGCTTCCTGTAGCCGATATGATTAGTCACTGGATCATTCTCAAAGTATACACTCGATTGCTGCCTCCACCTCTTTCTATAGAGGTTGAAGCGCTCCGAAAGCGTTGGGCATGTAGTCCCATCTTCACCGCAGATTGGCTCCCAGCTATCGTGCAGTTTTTGCAACTTTTCTTGTAGGGTCATGTTGGCAATCTCCTGGCGAAGCTCCGCGCGGGTCTGCGGGTGCGGCGGCGTGCTGCTAGAGGAGGAGGAGGACGACGAGGAGGCCGCCTTGTCGTGCTCGGCGAAGCGGACGCGCCGGCGGTTCGCCTTGCAGCGGCTCCTCATGAGCTCCGCCTCCAGTACCTCCTCCCCGGTCTGCTCTCTCTCAAGCGGCTCACTCGTCACTGCTTGACTTTTATTCTCCGTCTCGAGGAGGAGCTGCTCGCGGAAGCTGCGGAGGGCTGGGACGTCGCAGCCGGGCTCGACGCCGCCGTAGATGAGGCCGAAGATCGCGGGCAGCGAGAGCCGCCAGAATTGCGACTCGCTCACGCACGCCGGCACGCCGAGCGCATCGAGGGCGCTCGCGGCGACCGCCTCCACTGACGAGAGGATCTCGCGCACGCCGAGCGCCTCGTACGAGAGGCGCGCGATGTCCTCCGCGCCGAGCGCGTGCATCGTCGCGTTGATCGCGTGCGCGATGAGTTGCTGGTCGTACACCGTCGCGTTGCCCACGAGCGCGATGCAGCCGGCGAGCACCAGAGGCCCACTGCAAGGCGCCGAGTGCTGCAGGAGCGCCGAGAGGATGGGTTTGGCGACGTTGGTGGGCGTCCGCCCGCTCGAGGAGATGTCGAGGAGAGCGCATTCGACCGAGTTGAAGGTGATCTGGGCGTCGTGCGAGCCTGAAGCGCCCGACATGTTCCCCAATCGCGCGTAGCAAAAATTGGCAGCAGGGGCGGATGCCAAAACTTCATCTTTGGTGCCCGCGCACGGCGCCACCGGGCACTGGTCGACAATTGCACGCGCCGAAAGGTACGCGCTTGAGTTTGTCCGCTCGGGACGGCGCCAGAGCGGCGCGTGAGCGCGCGTCACCTGCTGCGTCAGTCCAATGATTAGCCGCGCAGCACGCCGCCTCCTCTCGACACCCGCTTCATTGCGATTGTTACCCGCACTCGACGCCGGCACGTCCAAGCAGCTCACCGTCAAAGTGCCTAGCGACGACGGCCTGCAAATGCGGCTGCTTGAAATATTTATCGTGAGGGACGGCGACGGCAAACTCGCAGCCTACGAGAATTGCTGTCCACACGCCGGCGGGCCGCTCAATCAGATCAACGACAGATTCTTTGATCGCAACGGATTATTGCTGTGCACGCGGCATGGCGCACGGTTTGATCCGTCGGATGGTTTTTGCATAAGGGGTCCGTGCGCGGGTGATGCTTTAAACGACTTGGAGGTGCACGAGGATGAATCGGATGGCTCGGTGCACGCGACAATGAGTGAGCTGAAAAAGCTTTGCAGACTCGGTGGCGGCGCGTACACGACGAAATCGGCCGACGAGGCGGCGGATTTGGCGTGGGTGCAGCGGGCGGACGACGACTCGCAGTCTTCCTCTACAGCGGCGGCATCGCTTGACGCCATGCCGCGCGCGAGTAGTCGCAGGCGGGCGCGACGAGAAGTCGCACGCTAGCGCCTGTTGAACGGGTCTCCGAAACCAAGAAAGGCACGTGCGATCTCGCTTTCGCCGAGACCGCGTTCACGTGCTTCCGATGCATTTTCCGATGAGTACGCGCTTCGCCTTGGCGCTCGGCGCGGTCGCCGTCAACGGCTACACGCTGCCCACACTTCCACCGCAGCAGCACGCGCCAATAAATATTAAAATGGCCCTCGACCTCGCCGCGCTCGGCGTCGACGGCACGCCGCTCGCGAAAACCGTCAAAGGCTTCCAGCTCGTGCCCGACCAGAAGCTGCGGTACCAGCAGCTGCTCTTCCTCGCGAAGAAGCTGCCCGACATGGATCCGTCGCTCCTCGTCGAGGAGAACCGCGTGCCCGGCTGCCTCTCCGTCGTGCACGTGCACGCGACGCAGAACGACGCCGGCGAGATCACCTTCCAGGGCTCGTCGGACGCGCAGCTCACAAAGGGCCTCGTCGCGCTGCTCGTCAACGGGCTGAGCGGCTGCACGAACGAGCAGATCCAGCGCGTGCAGGCCGAGTTCATCCAGGAGTGCGGCCTCGCCCAGTCGCTCACGCCCGGGCGCAACAATGGCTTTTTAAACATGCTCGCGATGATGAAGCGCAAGGCGGCGGCGGTCGGCGGCGATAGCGGCGATAGCGGCGATGGAGAGCCCGTGGCGGCGGCGGCTGCCCCCGCCGCACCCGCGCCGCCGCCCGCAGCGCGCGCGCCGCCGCCTTCGATGCTCGCCGCGGGCAGCCTCGGCCCGGTCGGCACGCGCATCGCCGCTAATCTCGAGTCCGAATTCTCGCCGTCCATGCTGGACCTGGTCGACGAGTCGGACCAGCATGCGGGCCACGCGGGCGCAAAGGGTCTGGACGGCGAGTCGCACTTTGCGCTGACGATTGTGAGCGACGCGTTTGAGGGCATCCGCTCGCTCAAGCGCCACCAGATGGTCTATGCGGCGATTGGCGACGAGATGCCAAAGATCCACGCGCTGTCGATCAACGCGCGCGCGCCCGGCGAGGAGATAAAAGTGATGTAGAGAGACGAGCTTATCTATAATCCGAGTGTCTAGGTTTTGTGTTTTGCCGAGCGAGAGTTGTTATCTACTGCGACCTCTCTTTATTATGAGAATAAATCAAATCACCTCCAATCCTCCTTCTCGAGGTCCTTTAGATAGTGGCGCGCCTGGCGGATCTCGCCCGAGAGCTCGAGCAGCTCTCTCGCGTGCTGCTGACGCCTCGGGTTGCGCCGTAACGCGAATAAAAGGTCGGCCTCCTTCACCTTGGGAGCGCTCTGCTTTGCCGGCGGCTGCTCATCAAAGTTGTTCTGCCGGAATGCCACAGCTTCCGGCTGGCTCGCGTCCACAAACCGCCCGCAGCGCAGCTCTGCGCCTGTCGGCTTCTTTTTTAATGCCTCCTCCTGATGGCGGAGCTCACACGCGGCCTGCGCCTGGTTGAGCACCTGATGGACGTAATCGACGACGAGCTCCTCGACGAGCTGCACGCTACGAGCGAGCGGCTGCTTGTCGTCGCCAAATCCGTACATCATCGAGCGCAGCTCGGCCTGGATGGAGGGTCGCTCGCGGCTCGACGCAGCGGCAGCGGCGCCGCTCGCGCTTTGTCCGGCTGCGTGGGCGGCCGCCGCAGCCGGCGGTAGTGGAGGTGGCGGCAGTGTGCCGTCATTTGGTATAGCGGTTGCATAGGATAATCCTAGAGGAGGTGCAGCGGCCGCCGCTTTACTCTTGCCCTTCCGCCGCCGCTCGTGCCGCTCCTCCTCGTCAACGTCGTCCGCATTCTCGGCCGCGGCCGCCGCCGCCACCTCGTGCTCCGGTAGGCGCCACGCCTCGGCAACGGAGTCTGGATCGATCTTCTCGACCGGCGGCGCCTGCGGCTTCCGGCCTTCGACCGCCGCCTCCTCCTCCTCCATCTCGTCGTCCTTCATCTCGACGAGCTCCGGCCCGGCGCGCTCGGCGACCGTCGATTTTTCGGCCTCCTCCTTGGTCATGCCGAGGTTGGATTTCGCCTTCATGGCGGCCTTGCGTGGCGGCATTGTAAATATTCCTGGCCGACAGTATGCTGGGAGTGAGAGAGTGCGCTCCGCGCAGCACTCGCGCGGCGCAGCTTTCGCGCGGCGCCGTCCTGGGCACGGCGCGAGAGACGGCCAAAAGAGGCGGTCCTCGCGCCGCGGCTTGTTCCACGCCAAGTGCCGTGTTGGGCGTTTCATAAGCAAACTTAATCCGCACGATTTCGCCGTCATCAAGTGGCGTAATCGTGGCCGCCCCCACGCCGCCGCCACCCTCTCGACGCTGCTACAACCAGCTGCAAGCGAACCGGCCGGCCAACGCCACGTGGAAGACCGTGCTACAGCCTCCAATAATACCTGGAAATCATGTCCCACCCATGCCGCCTCACCTTGGACGTGATTATGGAGAACTTCTGGACGAGGCCATCGGGCGTCTATCGCAAGCCCGTCTGGCTCCGGCCCAACGTGCTCCAGCTATTCTACGACGATGACAACGACGGCCTCAAAACCTTCTCCGGACCGGCCGTCCCCGGCGGCCACTCCGCCTTCACGGGCACCGCCTCCGTCTACTCGCAGACGCCGATCACAAAGGCCGACCTATCCCTCGACTCTCCCAACCCGGTGACCAACGCGCTGCGCAAGGAGGTGACGGCCAACCTTCAGCGCGTGGGCAGCTGCTACCTCGTGCAAGCCAACCTGCTCGGCTTTGCGGGCTCCGAGTCCGGCGTCGTCTCGGAGCAGATCGTGCTGAGCGCGTCGCTCAAGTGGGCCCTCTCCGACTATGCGACGCGCTTTGGCAAGCAGCCCGAGCAAATCGTGCTTCACCTCGACGTGAATGGCACCCTCGCGCTCGGCGACCTCGCGGGGAGCAAATCGTTTGCAAAGATGACGCAGTCGCTCGCGAAGGACCTCCTCGCCGACGAGAAGATGTCTTTAACAGCCGAGCAGAAGAAGGCCTTGGCCGATGCGCAAGAGAAGGAGGAGACCGAGCTGAGGACGCGCTTCACCGCAAACTACTCGCGCCAGGACTTTATTCGGGCCATCGTCTTAGCCCTCTCCGCGCTCGCGCCGAGTGCGATCCGCGAGCTCGACAGGGAGCTCTCTGGCGACTTTGCGGCCAACTTTCGCACCAAATCGGCTGCACAGGCGTTCTCCGACGCAGCGGCCGCTCTGGAGAGCCCCGCGCTGACCTTGGCGATCCGCACGAATGGCACCGAGCATCGTCAGGCGGCGGTCTACGTCCAGCGGCTCATCCACTGCGTGTTGGGCACCGAGCTCTCTGAGGAGCGCGGCACGATCCGTCGGTACGTGACTTGCCACGAGGATGCCGCACGCGGTCTCTTCTACCATCCGGTGCTACTCGAGCAGCTTCACAAGAGCAACGGCGAGTATACCTACGAGCACTACGCGGCAGATGTCAACAAGCTGTATGAGAAGGAGGTGACGACGGCGGGCGCGTTCGAGCAGATCTCTTCTGGTTCATTGAAGAAGTCGGACACGAAGTTTAAGGTGTACCTTGGGCTGTGTAAGGGGCCAGATGACAAGCCGGCGTCGTCCTCCTCAGATCCGCCAAAGCTTGATGTTGCGTTCAAGAGGGAGACATGGCTCATGCCGGGAGGGAAGCACAAGGATTATCGCTGCAAGGAGCAGGTGCGCGATGCGGGCCAACCGTGGTGGGCCGGGTTTGCGGTGGATGAGAAGACGACGGGCGCGACGCCGGCAGAGGAGGACTTTACGGGAGCATTCCAACCGTATAACGTGCCGATTGCAGGGGAGCCCGTGCCAGGTCAGGGGACGATGCTTGCGATGGCCGATCCGAATGATCCTTATGGCCTGCTTGCGCCCTCCTCCGCGAGCGTTGTGCAGCTCGCGAATCGGCCGTATCCGCCTGTCAATGCGCCGTATCCTATCTCCGCGATGATGCGCCCGCCCGTGAGCGTCGAGAAGCTTGACCTAGGCGCGATGAAGAAGGCGGCGGCCGTCCAACCGACACGACTACCGAATGGCAGCCTTGCAAGTAATGGTGGTATCAATCCCTTCATGGCTACCGCTGCGGCGTGGCGCCCCGTCGGTGACCTCGACACTATGACGCCGCGATCCTTCCGTGGCGCGGTCAAGAAACTCTGCGCACCAGAGGGCGGCGCGTATGCGGACCCCGATCAGATCGCGTACACATACGACGAGCTCACGACGGCACGCGCGCCAAAGGCCAACCCTCTTGCCAAGGAGATGTATCTGGGCGATGAGGAGTTTAAGAAGGTGTTTGGCTGCGACAAGGAGGCGTTCTATGCGCTGAGGGCGTGGAGGCGGAGGGAGCTCAAGCGGCAGGCGAGGCTCTATTGAATAGAATGACGGAGGGCGTTTATGTGTGTGTGTGTGTGTGTGTGTGTCCATGTGTGTGGCGTGAGGGGAAGAGGGAAGAGAAGGGCGAGGGAGATATGATCGCGCAGAACAGTAGAGAGAGAACCGAAGCGAATGTGAATGATGTTGTGCTTGTGACGGGTAGAGGGCCATGGGCCATGTCCCTGGGTGTCGTGTGGGTGGGTTCGCACGTGGTGCGTCTTGCCTGAGAAAGTCCCGAGATGCAAACTTCATGTTTGGATGCACTTTGGCGTCGGATGCGACCGACACAGGTCAACGTTGCGTTACGCACGTCGTTCCAGGCATGGACCCGACGCCCACAGACTCTCCGACCTCCCTCTCCAGTGAAGAGGCTGCAAAGGAAGAGCCGCCCACACCTCGCATACAAACGCTGCAGCAAACGACCGCCAAGCGGGTCTATTTTATACGGCACGCGGAGTCGGAGTGGAACTCGGGCGCAAAGCGTGGGATTGTGGGCATCGTGCGCGCGCTGATGAAGATCGATCATCCGCTCACGAAGAAGGGTTATTCGCAGGCGGCGGCGCTTCAGCAGGCGCTGCGTGATCCGCCAGACGACCTTGCTGGTGTGCTCTCCGCCGAAGCCGTCTGGACCTCGCCTCAGACGCGCGCCGTGCAGACGGCGCTCGTCGCCTTGCTGCCGTCGCTCGAGAAGGAGGACGCGACGGCTGCCGTGACGTTGTGCCCGAGCGTTCGCGAGCGCCGCAACGGCGCTTACTCGCGCGACAATGTGGGAGGCGGTGTCGGCGAGGCGCTGCGCTCCTTGGCCTGCGATCGCCTCGCGCGGCTCAAGGCCGACGGCGTCGATTCGATGCGCAAAGCGGCCGAGCGCTTCGATATGGCCGAGGTGCAGTCAAAGTGGTGGACGGCGCGGAAGGAGCCGGCGTCTGCCGTCTCTGCGCGCGCGGCGGCCCTCCTTGGCGCGATGCTCGAATCGGAACACTCGGCGTTCGTTGTGGTGAGCCACTCGCAGTTTTTGCGGCGCCTGCTCGCGGAGCACCTTCCGGACGATGGATGCGGCGAGCATGGACCGTCCGGCATGGCGCGCGCGATGCGTAAGGCGAAGCTGCCCAACTGTGGTGTCGTCTGCTGCACTCTTGAGATGGAGGGCGAAAAGCCCGTGCTGCGTGAGGCGAAGGTCTGCTGGCCGGCGGATGGGGCGGAGATGATGCTTCGGAAGACGAAGGCGGCGGCGAGCGCGAAGGTTGCGCCCGCGCCGCCGCCTGCCAAGGAGATTTATACGGACGCCAAGGCGGACAGTAAGTAATGAGTTTTACTATGTGGTGAGCGCGATGCATGCGTACGTAGCAGCGCGAAGAGATACGTTGTTCTTTGAGTGTAGTGGTGACTGCGAGGTGATATCTCCTGCGTCGTACAGTGAGTGTGTTTGGTACCGTACAGTGCGAGGTACGTTTAAAACAAGTTGAATAGTGCTCGCACGACGCCACGGCCTGGACTTCGATGGCCGTCGCACGGCCGTCCACTTACACCCACAGCGCTCCATCGCTCGGAACCAGCTTTATTTACAACCACAGCGCTCCGTCGCTCGTAGCCGGCTCCATTTACAACCACACGCAAGTGCAACGCGTCAACCGCCACGTGCTTTCGTCGCTTGGCCTGCAGCGCGCCTACTCTCGCGCCATCTATGGCGAAGAGGGTCGCTTGCCTCTAAACGACTTAAAGCTGATTTATCTGTGGCTGCTGTCCAATGAATCGCAACGAATAATCGAGTCGGAGTGGGGCGGACTGTGCTTTCTTGAGAGCAAATGGCTGTTCAGACCATTCTTCTCACCGATCAACATTCACTTTGATGTCGATAACGTGGCGTGGGTGCATCAAAGCGTCGCGATATCCTTCAACCATCCTGTGCCAAATAACACGTGGGAGGAAGTGGCGCACTGCAAATCGTGCTGTAACGAGAGTGCGTGCATGCAGCGGCCAATCGGCACGCAGTATGCATGGTTTTATCATGCGCCAGGTTCTGGGATCTCTATCAATGTTGGGCGAACGGTGACACTTGGCTTCTCCGACCTATTGAAGGCGTTGTATTCGCACCTCGAAGCGGGCAGAGCCCAGGCATCATCCAAGCCCAGCAGCCACGCTCTCGTCGACAGCTATCAAGTCACCGGCCATCACGAGTTCTTTAGCAAGGAGCGAAGGCACGAGATTGTGCTGCTAGGGCACACTTCATGCGCGACGATGGCTGACTACGCCGCTGCAGGCGTCGTGCGCTGCGGACGCTCGCCGTGGCTCTACGAGTGCGAATCCAGCGAGGCCGGGCGCGAGCTGCTGCGGCGCGCGAGCACATGCGCATCGAAGCCGCACACGGCCATCGCCATGGACAAGGGCGATGCAAGGACGGCAAGGCGCAACGAGGAGATTGCGGAGCGAATACGCACGAAATGCCTCGCCGGCGGGGGTGATGACAGGCTTTGCGATCTTGTAGTCCTCAACCGAACGTTCTAGCGCATGTCTCACTCTGGAAAGTTGAAAGTGCTCGTGACGCCACGGGCGCGATTAAATCGAGATTACACATGGACGCTGCTGCGTTGGACGCTCCTACGCCGCGCAGCCGAACGCTCGACGCCTCGCACGACTTTTGCGTGTGGCTCAACATCATCCCGACAGGCACGCGCTACTCGGCAGCACATCTCATACTCCAGGCGAGGCTGCCGTGGAGCCCGCAGACGCATAGCCTGTTCCCGGCAGAGGCGCGTGCCCGTGCGGTGGAGCTGATGCTGATCGGCGTCCAGCTCTTCCTGCGTGGCGATGCGTTTGCGGAGCAAGGAGCTGGATTGTACGACCTTTGGATCGATGCCATCATACCGAATACTGTGCGCCGCACTGATTATGACAGACTGCGCATAGGTGACTACGTGATCACCCAACGCCTCAAGAGGCAAGATCTCAATGGCAAGCCCGTTGATGTCATCAGCTTCAACGAGGAGACTGGACGCTACGGAGTGAGAAATGAATACCATAATGGAGGGAGGCCTTTCTCCGTCAGGCGCGTGAACCTCGGGCGCAGGGCCGCTGCGGTAAATTGGCATGGGGTAGAGGACGTGCGTAGATATACGATATCTGACTGAAGGGTGGGGGATGTGGCGGGCTTTTCTAAACTTGAGGTGCTCAGAACGACGCAACCAAGTTCGAATTGGAGCGTCGGAGTCGTCGGCCGTCCACATCATCGCCACCATCGCGTGAGCCTCACACACCCACACACTCGCCACCACCATCTCATGAGACGCCTCTTATTCGGCGGCAAAAAGTCGACCGCGTCGCATCCGCTCGAGAAGGGCGACCTCTGCCTCGCGTTGCCGCCACCGGCCTTTAATGCCGCCGACAGCTCTCTGCACCTCGCGACCGTCGTCTCCTTTGCAAAGAAGCGCGTCGTCTTCTTCGACGACGGCTTTGAGCTCGAATATACCACGACCAAATTAGTCGAGGCGCCACTCGAGGCACGCGAGGCTGCGAAAAAGCGCTACGCGGCGGCGCTCGTCGAGGCGCACCGCATTGCCGCGATGGACATGGAGGAAGTGGTCGAGGAGGCAATCGCGAAGGTGCGCGACGCGATGGGCGGCACGTTAGGTGCGGACGGTATGATCTCGTACACCGTCAGCGCCGGCGACGAGTCAAAGGAGGGCCGCCTGCTATGCGAAGCGTTGCTCTCGAATTTCGGCGCCCTAACCGACGCGAGCCCGGCCGCGCATTGGATGTCCTCTCATTGGCGAGAGGTGTGCGAGGAGGCGGACGCCGACAAGTCGGGCACCATCTCCTCCGCAGAAGCCATCGATATTTGGGATCGCGTGTCACACAGTATCTCTCAGACGGTCGCAAAGAAGCTTGATATTCTCGGCATGCCTCCAAGGCTGTATAGAGGCGACTTGTGCTTAGCTCTACCTATGGAGGCGGAGGTGGCCGATCCGGTCAAGGAGCCGGATAAGCGGCACTTAGCAACCTACGTCGATGCGACGCACGTCACGTTTTTTGACGGCGTGAGCGATGTGTCGGAGGTCCGCGCGATCGAGCCGGTAACACCCGGAGCAAAGGAGGCGGCGATTCTACGATATACGAAGGCGGTATCGCAGTGCAAAGCGGCGGCGCGCAAGCCGTCGGATCAGGTCGTAAAGGCTGCGATCGCTTCGGTGCGTGAGTCAATGGGCGGAACGCTCGGCGCTGACAATGCGATCGATTATACTGCGGAGGCGGGTGATGAATCAAGAGAGGGTATGCTGCTTCTCAAGGCGTTGGTTGGTAACTTTGGTGCGCTCAAGTCGGAGAGTAAAGCCGTGGCTGAGATAGAGAGCAACTGGAAGGTTGCGTGCGCGCAGGCGGATGCCGACAGCAGCGGTACAATCTCTCTCAAGGAGGCGATCGCGATATGGGATCGTATTATCATCGAGATGACCAGGACGCTGACAAATAAGCTTGATACGCTGGGAGTGAACCCTGTGCCGCTCGTGTTGGAGAAGGGAGATCTCTGTATGGTCAAGCCGGCCGAGAATGATACGCATGGCCACTCGGATCCAAAGCGCCTGTATCTCGCGACGTATGTCGACGAGAGCCACGCCATCTATTTTGACGATGCGAGCGATGAGCCGCGGGAGGTGAGCAAAGTCGGACCCGCAACCGCGGCGGACAAGGACGTTGCGACTGTCAAATACAGCCAAGCTTTGCAGCAGTGTATGCGGCTCGCACAGAGTGACGCTGAGGAGATCGTCCACGATGCGATAGAGGAGGTGAAGGTAGCAATGGGCGGTACATTAGGTAAAGACGGTAAGATCTCATACCTGGCTGAGCATGGCGATGAAGCAAAGGAGGCGCAGCTATTATGCGAGGAGCTCGTGACCAACCTTGGCGCTCTATGGGATGAGAGCCGTTCGGTCGTCTACATGACTGAGCAGTGGCGCGAGACGTGTAAGCAGGCGGACGAGGATAAGTCGGGCACGATCTCGGAGGAGGAGGCCGTTGAGATCTGGGGGAAGCTACTCGGCGTATTCACCAAATTTGTGGCGGAGAAGCTGCAAAAGCTCGGCGTCGCCTCGAGGCGCGGAAAGTCTATAGATGAGGGGCAGCCGATTGTGCAGTCAGTATGATAGTATGTACATTTATAGAGTACGTTGGAGAGTACGTTGACTACAGTGAGATAGCGTGTACGGTACGTACTGGTGCATTATGTGAATGTCTGGTCGATTGTTGTTTTGAAAATGTAAATACGCTCCGCGACACACTGCCTCTACGAGAACCGTTGCACGACATACATACGCGCGGCCTCGCTCACAAACACGACGTTCCGTCCACCTACAACATCACTCACATCATGAAAAAATGAACGCGCGCAAACACACGAGATTTGTTCTGTCTTGTGTTTGCTCGAGTCCACTGCGCCGCTCGTCCCAACTCGTCTCCGATGAACCACCGCTCTCGACTGTTAATACTCGTCCCACCCTCCACAGTCGCCCAATACGAACATTCTATCACACCATACATTGAGTCGCACAGCACATCAAATCAACTGGCCTCGGCCCCTACATCAGGTAAGGGCGCCCACAGATCCTCACGGAAAGGGCCGTGCGTAAAGTTAAACTCTTCAGCACCATGGTTCAAATGAATCCGCAAAAGGATCAACCTCGTCATCGTAGGCGCCCTCTGGCGCCTCGCCCTCATCGCCAGGGAGTGCCACCGCTTCGTCCGCCTGCGACGGAGCGACAGTAGGCTCTGGCTTGTCCGGGCTGGGAGGCGGCAGCGCAAGCAGGCGGCGCTTGGCGGTCGTGGGCGGCATCTGGAACGGCCCGGACGGACGGACGTGGTCAACGACCGTCGGCACGAACGAGACGCGCCTCGGAGCAGCGGCGGGCGGCGCTGGCCGCGGCGCTGAAGAGATGATTGGCTCCTCGACAATCATTGAGAGAAGGAGGGACGTGGTCTCCTCCTCGTTGGGCAGGGGAAGTGATGGCGAGAGCAGCTTGTATAGCTCCTCCTCCGCCTCCCCCGCCTCCTCCCCAACAATCTCATCAATAAGCTCCGTAACATTCATGTTATCAATAAGCTCCTCAATGTTATCATCAATAAGAGGTGGCGGCAGGCCGTCGAGCACGGGCGCGTCGGGCAGGCCGCACAGCTTGAAGCGCACGCGCTGGATCGGCTGGGAAGGGGGTGCGGCGAACAACGACGTCTCGTTGCCCATGCAGATCTGATAGATCTCAGAATCGGTCATGCCCTCAATGGCACTGAGGAGAGTGTTTTCGCCGTCGTTCAAGTGCGCCGCGGACAGCGCCGCCATCGCCGCCGAGGGCTCCTTGCCCGACTTGGGCTTCTTGGCCGAGCCGCCGCCGCCGCGGTTTGCGGCTACGTCGACCATGCGACGCTTGCCCAACGCATTCGCGGAGGGTGGCTTGGCGACGTTGGCGACGTGGCTCCCGCCACTTGCTGGCGACGATTCCATACTCGCGGCCGCCTTCGCCGCCTTTGAAGGGGGTGCCTCGATCACTGCCGCCGCCTTTGCCGCTGCATCGATCCTTGCCGCCTCCTTCGCTGCCGCCTTCGCCGCCTTCTCCTTCTCCTTCTTATCCTTCGCCTCCTTATCCTTCTTATCAATCGCCGCCTGCGCCTCAACATGAGTGTTGATCCCCTTCTCACGCGCCCGTAGCACGGCAAGATCTCGACCGGCGTCGCTGCCCACATCAACGGTATCCTCCAGCATAATGATACCGCATTTGTTAAGCCGTGCCGCCATAAAGCAGATGTGTCCCGCCGCACACTTGTGACCGCAAAATGTGCACCCATGTGGCTTCGTCGCCGCTGGTCTTTCCTTAGAAGGCCATAGAATCATCTTCTGGCAACGGATCTCCTTTCCGGTGCGCGTATGCGGGATAGGCGTCGCATCCAGCTGATTTTGCTGGCACGTTCCCCCCCACTCCGACTCCCAGATGCCCTCAAGGAAGGTGCAGTTTTCGTCGGGATATTTCTTGAGGAGGCGCGACAGGTGGATCTTCTCGATTGGAAGCCATTCTTTGCCGTTCTTCGCCTTCTTGGCAGGCGGCTCCTGGGCCGCCGCCACCTCCGCCGCCGACAGGGAGGCCGACTCGCCCTCCTCCTCCTCCACGCGCCCGCGCTTTGTAGGCGCGGGCGCCTCGGGTGACGAGCTGGCGGCGGCCGCTGCCGCCTCCTCGGCAGGCGCCTCGCTGCGCTTGCGCTTCCGCCCCGCGCCCTCCATCTCCTCAAGAACGGCCATGATGCCCAGGCCGCCGGCGCCAGCACCCTCCGCCTCCCCGTCAAAGTCAGAGTTGGCGGGGGAGTCCTCCTCCTCCTCCGCGGCCGCCGGCGCGCCGCCAAGGGCGGCCGCCATGGCGAGAAGGTCGTCCGCCGGCGCAGGCGCCGGCGCAGGCTCGGGCGTAGTGGCCTCCTCGACAGGCGCCTCGCCGCGCTTGCGCTTCCCCTTCCGCCCCGCGCCCTCCATCTCTTCGAGAAGAGGCGTGTGTGTCGGCGTATGTGCCTGACGGCGTGTAGGGCCTTGCCGCGTCGACATTCTCGTGCACTTGTCTTGCTCCCGCTGGGAGAGTGCACTGTCGGCGGGCTGAGGCTCGTGTGATGTGGGTGTTTTGACGGGTTCGGTTGAGGGGTGGTTGTTATTGTCGTTGTTAATGATGATGCTTCCGGACATACGCCGAGTACGTACAGATGACATGGATGCAGTAGAACGCCGTTCTACTGTATCTGTGTCTTGGTCACACGCGGGAGCCGTACGCGAGCGAGAGCGAGCTGCGTGCGCAAGCGCAACACAATCGCAGGAGGGAGGTGTGAGCGACGAGGAGGTAGCAGATGTGAGAGCAGGAGCAGAGCGCGTGCGCGCGCAGCGGCCGAGCGATAAAGTGACACGGCCGTCAGCGGCCGCCCGAAGCCGGCCCGCCCCCTCTGTCCTCCCGCCTCCCCGCCGATCAGACACCGCGCGAGAGGAGGGCGAAGCTAATGCCCGAGCCTCGGCGCGCGTTGACCGACCATTTCGGCGGCTTTTATGGCGGGGCTTTGTGGTCATCGCGACGAGATGCGCGGCCGGCCGATGGGCGGGTCCACGGGCCAAAAAAATGTGGGGGGCCGGCCGTGGGAGGGGCTCGAGGAGAGGCGCGCGGGTTTCACCTTTTAATGGCGGAAGCGTTCGCTTTCCGTCGCTTTCTTCCCCACCACCGGGCCCTACAAGCCGAGCAGCTGCCCAGGGCCATGCAGTGCCCCGAGCCTCCGAGCTCGATCCACGATGGTTTGCTCTTTGCTGCGGGTTCATTGTAGGGCCGCAAGGCGCCAGTCTCACTCACTACTTCACTCCGGCAACACCAATTTCATCACATGCGGCGCCACCATCTCCTCCTCATTCTCGTGGTCATTCCCAGTGAAGACCAATGCCTCGAAAGGCGACAGCATCGCCGCGACCGCACCGCCTCTTGGCAGCGGCCGCTCGCCCTCGACGACCGCCTCTCGTACGGTCTTCCTCTCCACATCAATCACATGCAGCGTATCCGCCGGCGCGTGGCCCTCTCCTATACCACTCCAGCACATGACGCTCTTTGCAAAGGTAACATACGTGCCAGTCCGCACCTCCGGCAGCAAAATGTTGCCCCACGCCCGATCGTGGCTCCACTCGAGATGTACAAAGGAAGTACTCAGCCCTTCGTGAATAAAATTCGCTGAGTTGGGGTCGCCGATGCTATGGTCGCCGAATGGCGTCACCTCGAGGACGTCAACACTGCCCTGATGCGCGTCGCCATCGGAGGAGCGTGAGGCGCCAGAGATGAGGAGCAAGTCGCCACCTCCGCCCGGACGTGGAAAGTAGCACGCACCATGTCCAGCACGACCACCGACGCAGCGCGGGGCACCACCCACCGAAATGGCGGATGTGAACCATGTCATCTTTGCCACGTCAAATATGCACACATCATTGCAGCAGCGGCCACGGCCGAGGCCGCCATAGACTAGGATGAGGCCCTCCGACACCTCCGTCGCCGAGTGGAAGGCACGTGCCGCGGGTAAGGCGCCGTTGGTCTCTGGCTTGCTCCAAGAGTATTGATAGCCCTTCTCCTGCTCTTCGTTGGTGCCTTCCTTGAGGAGCATCGGGTTCATATCAATGTCTATGTAACCCCAACCACCAATCAGCAAAGCCAGCTGTGTGCCGCCATCGGCTGTGCGGAGATAGTTTGTGGCCGTCAGGCTATGACCGCGGCGTCGGACATTCTCCAAGGTTGGAGCGACATTCGCGCTGCTGGCCGAGATTGTTGGCAGGAGCTCATGGCTCTCGGAGTTGAAGTCGAGGCGAACATTGAATGACGTCTTTACATCGCTCAGATATGTCACGTTGGCCGGCCACGCTGTGAGTTCTCCACTCTCGGCATCGTAGTCGAGGCGCATAAGAGCGCCCGAAACGGGGCCGGCGTTGCCATTCTGGGTCCCGCCGTGGAATAATATGTGCTGGCCGAGCTGGCACATGGCCGCACCACTGAGGCCTTCAAACTGAGAATGGAAGTTGGCAGCGCTCATCCGCGCCACCTTTAGTGCGGGTTGCTCCCATCGCACGGTGCGGACGGTCGAGAGCGTGCGATACATGGCAATTGAGGAGCGTGCATTTGGAATGAGTTTATTGACGAGCGGCGCCCAGATGGTACCTTCGGCGTCGCGCAGGATTAAGCGCGAGAAGAATTGGCATGTGATGGCGAGGCAGCAGCGGTCGGCCGCGTCGGAGAGGTGCGTGGCGATGGTGATTAGTGTGTCGTCGTCAAAGTCGAGGAGGTGGCGTTGCGGCTCGGTGGCGGCGTCGGACACGTCCATCGGCGCTCGGTCCATCGGCGATGTGATCGCCATGCGTCGGACCCGTCCAATCGGGGCGGGCGACCGGCGCGTAAGTTTCGGTGTCGCCGGTCTTTTGCATCCGCCTTCATCACCACACACCAGCAGCAACAGCAGCAGCCATGGCCTCCGAAGCCGCCGGATACCTCGCCGTCTTCATCGCCACTTTATTCTTCGGCTCCAACTTTGTGCCCGTCAAGCGCTACGAAACGTTTGACGGCATGTACTATCAATGGGTGATGTGCGCCGCGATCTGGATGGTCGGCCTTTTAATCCAGTTGTACCTCTTTGCGTCGCCGCCTGCGAGCGACGGCAGCTTTGTCAACGGCACGTGGCAGCCCTCCGAGCCGGAGCTGCTGACCGGCCGGCCCGATGCCTACTCGGTCAAATTCATGCCGATGGCGGCTCTCGGCGGCGCGCTTTGGGCGACGGGCAATACCATGTCGGTTCCTGTGATCAACATGATCGGCCTCTCGCTCGGCCTGCTCATCTGGGGCTCGGCCAATATGCTAATGGGCTGGGCGACCGGCGTCTTCGGCCTCTTTGTTGGCCACAAGGATGTCCTCGCCTCGCCCGCCGAGAATTACATCGGCTTGGCTTTGGCCGTCGTTGCGCTCATGTGCTACACCCAGGTCAAGACGGCGGACGACGAACCAAAGCCAACGAATTCAATAGCGTCGAGCATCTCACGCTTGGAGGCGCCCGATGTCGAGCTCCTATCGAGCGCGCCCTCCGGCTCCGACGGCGCCGGCCCAACGCGCAGCCCGCATGCAAAATTGATTGGCGTCGGCATGGCGGTCGCTGCGGGCATTCTTTTTGGCAACACCTTCACACCGCCCGATTATCTGCGCTTTCATAAGATTGGCCCAACCGCGCCATTGGATTACGTCTTCTCCCATTTTACGGGCATCTTTGCGACGTCGACCTTCTGGTTTGTGCTCTATTGCATCTACATGAGAGGCGCTCCAAAGATTAATGCGAGGCTGACACTGCCCGGCCTGCTCTCTGGCGCAATGTGGGCCGTCGCACAGACGTGCTGGTTCATCGCGAATGATGCCTTGTCTGTATCTGTCGCCTTCCCGATCATCACCTCCGGCCCAGGCATCATCTCCGCGCTTTGGGGCGTCTTTGTTTTCAAGGAGATCACCGGCGTCCGGAATTACATTGTGCTGTGCATTGCGATCGCGCTCGCGCTGACGGGCTGTATTCTGATTGGCCTTTCGAAGTGATTGTGGCGAAGTGAAGTGATTGTGGCGAAAATGAGAGTCGTGGTGAGCGAGTGATCTGCGGTGGTGTGAAGCTGTCTCAGGACGGCGCTTTGCGGATAATGACTTCGAAAAGCTCCTATAGGTAGCAATTATGGAACTTCATTTCGACGGCCTTCTCGGACAAAGCTCGCCGCTGACTCCGACAGTCCAACCACGCGCCCACCTGCGCACGTCGAATAAGAGACATGGACCAAGCGTCAACCTCCAAAGACAACGGAGAGCCCGCTCCACCACGCGTGCCGAATAATTCCGCGAGCGAAGTTCCCGACCACTCGCCGATACCGGCGTCCGCTTCGAACGCTTCCGTGGCCTCCGCGGTCGCGTCGGACACGACAAACACCTCCGCCGCGGCGGACACGCTGCGCGGCGAGGACCTCGTAAGCGCCGCTTCCAACGCGCTTCTCGCGACCTCCACATCGAAGACGCCCGAGGACGGCCAAAAGGACGAGACGACACAATTACGCGCCGAGCTGCGGCGGTGGGTGCAGCACTGCCTGCAGATGGACACGGCGCTCACTGCGGCGGAGATGCGCGCGTCCGATCTCGACCGCCGGCTGCGCGCCGGCGGCGGCCGCGGTTCGGACGTCGAAACAAAGGAGTCGCCCTCCTCGCAGTCGACCGAGGGCGACGCGGCGCAGCCCAACACGCCGGGCGACCCGCGCGACCCGCTCGCTGCCGGCACGCGCGCGGGCACCGGCTCGCCCGAGCAGACGTGGGCGCCCGCGCCAATGTCGCAGGAGGTTCACAAGGCCCTCGTCGAGCAGTCGCTCCTCCCTGCCGGCCGCACGCAGTTCTCCCGCCAAGGCTCCGCTGGCGGTCCGGGCACCTCCAACGTCTCGGCCGCGGGCCCAGGGATGATCAAGCTACTACTCGTCGAGGACGACCCCTTCCAGGCGGACGCGATCCGTGCGTTATGTGAGCAATGCGGGTATCGCGCACAGGTCGCGTCGTCCGCGTCCGAGGCGCTGGAGCTAGTACGAACGCAGCCGGATATTAATCTGGTCCTCTCTGACGTGATGATGGAGGGAGCTTCAGGTTATGATCTGTTATGCCGGATCCGCTCCATTCGCTCGCATGTCTCTGTTATTATGCTCTCCGCGTATGAGTCGATTGATCTCGTGCAGCAGTGTATCCTCTCCGGCGCGGACGCGTATTTACTCAAGCCGCTGCGCGTCCACGAGCTCACGAATATCTGGCAGTATGTATGGAGGCGACGTCATGAGCTGCAGCTGATGCAGCAAGTCTCGAGCTTACACGCATCGGGCCGTCATGGCGCACCGCAGCCGAATTTGCAGGAGGCGACGAAAGTCAAAGGCGGCCGGCAGCGGCTCACAAAGGATCGTATGCATGAGTTGGTGGAGGCGTCGCGGCAGCTCGATCGTATAGAGCTCGTCTCAACGAAGCAGGTTGAGCGCCAAGTGCGCGAGCATTTACGTGAGCTCGTGCTCGAGGAGCCGCATACTGCCGCGAAGGCGGAGGAGCCGAGCAGGCCGTTACCGGCGGTGCGCGGGTTAGGCGGCGGCGCGACATCATTTGGCACGGTTGATGGCGCGTTGGCTCCATTGTCAGAAGGCGGTGAGAACTCGGCGGATTGCACCAGCCCTTTGCAGGATGACGGGAATGGCACGCCGATTGGTGGGACCCCGATTAATGGTACTCCCTCTGGTACGCCACTCTCGACGCCACGGGAGGGCACGCCCGCGCCAACGCCGCCAAATCTACGCGCATCGCCGCAGAAGAAGCGAACCGCCACCGAGGCGAATGCCGCTACGGACTCCCCGCCTGTTATTGTTGGCCAAGCGGAGACGAGCGCGCCTGAAGCTTCCGCCTCGCAGTCGGCGGCGAGGGAGAGCTCTGATGAGGATGAGCTGCGGCCGAGCAAGCCGCCGCAGCCAAGAGCACGTGCGAGCCCGAGCGGCGCGCGCAGCACGGGTAAGCCGGCGCCTGCGGCCGAGAAGGCGGCGGCGATACTAACGGCGCAGGCGAGAGCGGCGTCGGCAGAGCCCGGTGACTCGGACAAGGCGTCGTCAGATAAAGAGTCGTCAGAACGCGGCTTTGCAGGCGGGTCTGAACAGTCGTCGCCCGGCTCTGCTTCGCTCGTCGACCTCTCCCACCTGCAATCGCCAAGGCAGAGGGAGCGCGATAAGGATAATAGGGAGCGTGCCATGTCACGCTCAGAGCCGCAGTCGCCGGCGACTCAGGAGACGTCGGACGTTACGGCTAAGATGCCGGCGTTGGATGCCTCGGTGCAGCGATCTCCAGGCGGCGGACAGAGCACCACCTCCTCACACGAGGGCTCTGAGGGAAAGAGCCCCGATCCCTTCCACGCGAAATCACCAAGTGCGGCGCTGCCACCAATGCCGCCGCCTCCGGTGCCATCAAAGCGTTCCGGCGGTGCGAGCCCTTCAGTACTCTCCCACGCCGCCTTTGGGGAGGGCCGTATGGGCAACATTGGCTCCGGCGGCAGCGTCGGCGGTGGGAGCAGCACCGGCAGCGGCACGAGGAGCAAGCGCTCTTCAAAAAACAAGCCGGCGGCGATGACCATCTGCCGGCTGTGCGAGGAGCAGGTGCCCAAATCGGACCTGTCGTATCATTTAGTCCACTGCACCGCCGCGCACTCGTGCTATGATCGGTTGAGGCAGCTTGATAGAGCGATGCAGACGTTCGCGCTGCGCATACGCCGGCGGCGCACACGTATGCAGATGGTCTTCCAACGGATTGAGGCCGCATTAGCGCCGTTAGAGACGGTGTTGAAGTTCCTCGAGGAGGCGAGCCGCAACAATGGCGAGAATGCCGGTAATGGCTTACTATCGAGTATCTCAGAGAGTGGCGCGCCCGCGACGGAGGCTGGAGGCGCGGCGGCTGTCATTGCGGCGGATAAGGAGAAGGGTAAGAGGAAGGGCCAAGAGCGTGTGGATCCGATGACGGAGACTTATTATCTTATGGGTATCCAAGCGAGAGCGGACGAGCATTTTGCGGATATTTCGGATCCTAGTATCGCGGAGTTGGCGGCACAGGCGTCACGATTGGCGTCGAATAAGATGGGCGCGTATTGGGATCTACTCTCGTTGCAGGATCCGTTCGCGCCGCCAAGGACACGAAAGCTGCCAAAAGCGTCCGTGTCGATCAAAGAGTATGCGCTTGTGGAGCCGTTGGGCACTGGTGGGTTTGGCACTGTCTGGCTGGCACGGCGGAGGCGTACGGGTGATCTATCCGCGATCAAAGTGCTTTCTCAGGCTGATACAAGAAGACGGAAGATGTCGAATGCCGTGCTTCTCGAGAAGACGATCCTCGAGCTGGCCGATCATCCATGTGTCGTCAAGCTCCTCTTCTCCTTCTCAACGCCGCGGCATCTATACATGGTCATGGAATATCTACCTGGAGGCGACTGCTTCACCCTCGTGCATTCTTACGGCTTCCTCGAGGAGAATCTAGTCAGATGGTTCTCAGCGGAGGCGTTGTTGGGATTGCAGTACCTACATGGCTGCTCGATCATCCATCGTGACGTCAAGCCGTCAAACCTCCTCATCACACGCGATGGCCATATCAAATTGGGCGATTTCGGCCTCTCAACCGCAGACGATCGCTTCGACGAGAAGAAGGGAGAGGCGGCGGCAGAGGCGGCGGAGAACACGTCGGATGCGACAGACGCGGAGACGGCGACAGACGGAGAGGGTGCGATCAAACCGTTGAAGCTACGTACTGGTGCGGTTGGGACACCCGATTTCCTCGCTCCCGAGTTACTAAAGCGCACCGGATATTCTTATGAGGTGGACTTCTGGGCGTTGGCTGTTGTCATCTATCAAATGCTGATCGGTGAGACGCCCTTTGACGCGGAGGATGCACAGGCCGTCTATAAGCGCATCTTAGAGCAGTCTGTGAATGGCTTCCAACCGCCTATCAAGCAGGCCATCGAGTCGCAAGAGTGCGGTGACCTTCTGTGTAAGCTCTTGGTCGCCGATCCGACGCAGCGCCTAGGCGCGGGTAATGACGGTAAAGGCTCGGACGCGGTCTTAGCGCATACATGGTTCAATCAGATCGAGCCGTTATCGAATGAGCGGCCGCCACTGTGGCAGAGAGAGTCGCCCTTCACGCCTACGCTCAAGTTCGAGACGGACACGAGCTACTTTGATATGAATGCATTGGCGAGAGCGCAGGCGGAGCGTATGCGATTGCAGCTAGAGAAGGATGGCGAGCTCGATGATGGCGATGGGACGGTAGGCGGCTCGAGCGAGGTTGTTGGAGGTTTGGGAGGAGCTGTTGGGGAGAAGGCGGGCGAGGAGAGCGAGGAGGAGAGCGAGGAGAGCTTCAAGTTCAAGACGGTCAACGCGACGATGGTCGCGAGGATGCAGATGCAAGGTGAGCATCCAGGGGAGGAGGAGGAGGGCGAGGAGGAGGAGAGCGTGGAGGATGATGGAGAGGACGGCGAGAAGGCCTTGCTTGAGTTCGAGAATGAGTTAGAGCGTCGGATGAACGAGGAGGAGAAGGAGGGAGAGGAGGATGACGGTGGAGAGGAGGAGGTGGTCTGCCCGCCTGCTCCCGCTGACGCGCCCGCGAAGGAGGAGCAGGTAGAGGCAGCGGCGCCGGCGGCGGACGTGAGCTGAGAGATGTGACTATTAATCGATCGGATGCGTGATCGGTGCGTGTGATGTGTTCGTGTGTGAATGCGGGATTTGCGATATTTGTAGATTAGCTGCAGTGAGTGACCAAGCCCTTACAATTGTTGTGTAGATTTCTCGCTCTCACTTCTCAGCTCTCCAACCGCGCGATGTCCAGCGCTCTCATTCCCCTCTCCCTCTTTCTCTCACCTTCACTCTCACCTTCACATCTCAGAGCATCTCACGCTCCGACACCCAGTTGCTGCCCTTACCATACCTCGTTCTCACCGGCGACGGCGGAAGCATGTCGTCGCGCTCCATGCCCTCATTCAACACGTTATCCGCCCACTTGTCCTGGTACTTACGGACGGCCTTTGCCACCTTCGCGTTGAGCTCCTCGTCCCTCAGGTACGGTTCATACGCGCGGTTGTCGACCATCGGACCGAGGGCGCCCCATAGGCAGCCAGGGCCGAGCTGTCCCGTCCATGGCGTCCAGCACTCGAATCCGGCGCAGTTGGGGCCAGAGAAGGCCATGCTTCCGGGCTCCCATGTCGGCGTGTCGCCCGTGAGGACGTCCACGTAGCGCTTGGCGCCCTCTTCGAGCGAGTGGGTAATGTTGATCATCGAGAACATCCATGGCGCGTGCTGCATGAGCAGGTTGAGGGGGAAGACACCCCTCTCAGCAAACGAGCCTCCAATGCCGCCAGGGGAGACCGACATGGTATGGATGGCAGGGAGCTCCTTGGCGACGGCCGCGTAAAAGGTCTGGCCGATGATCTTCGAATTCTTGTAGTCGCCGAGCTGCCGGCGGATCGGCACGCAGAAGCAGCAGTCGCCATTATAGTTGCTCGTCATACTCCACTCGATATCCTTCTCGCCGAAGCGCCAGTACACGGGAAGCAGGCCGCGGAAGGACCAGATAACGCGTGATACCTCGCTGCCAACGTAGACGATGCGCCCCCCTGGAGAGATCTTGCCAAACTTGATGAGATTGTCGCTCAGGATCGAGTGGCCGAGCACGTTGTCAACCATCGCATCGGTCACGCCAGACGCGGCATGCATCGTGCAGCGGCCTAGTCCTCCCGCGTTTAAGCAGAGGCGGTCGAGCTTCGGGAATGCCGAGACAGCCGCCATAATCGAGTTGAGATCGCGAAAGTTCACGACGACATACTCGAAGAAGTCTTTGCCCGTGTCCGACTTTAACTGCGCGATGACCGCTTGCGCCTGCTCCTTGCTACGCGCGGTGATCACAATTTTCGTAACCTCCGCGACGAGAGCGAGCTGGCGGCACGCCTCGTAGCCAACGTCGCCGGTGGCGCCAGTGAGCGCGATGACGGTCATAACACAGTTGAGAGTGCTAACGCTGTGGGCTAGCGCGGCGGCGGCTGCCAGGTCGCACCTTTTGTCAAAGTGCGCGGCGGAATGCGGCTCGGCGACGATGTCGGCCTTCGCACAAGTTTGAAAATTGGCGTTCGCGAAGTGCTCGCGACGACGCTCATCCCTCGGCGCAAAAGGAGTTTGTGCAGAAAGCATTCCTGAGGTGCCCGACGACGGCGCCAACCAAGTTCAGGCGACGATCGGACCAAATGCGGATGCGCGTCCTTTTAGCATGCCTGCTCGCCACCACCTACGCTAGTGAGGACGACGAGACGCCCATCACGACCGACCAATCGTGCCCGGGCACCGCCCTCAACCTCACTTCGTACGCCATATGGTCTGAGGTCGACTCCTCCGTGCCGGCGCGGACGGAGAGGCACTTCCCACCGAACCTCGTCCTCTATCAGGGCGTTCAGCAGTCAATCGTCACGACCAACCTCGAGTGGCCGGTCGACATCAATAGCCCGTCGATCCCGGCCGTCCACATTCGCCTCATCCGCACCGGCGAGGGCGGCTCGGGCGCCACAGCCGGCACATGCTGCTACGGTGCTACGACAGCCGGAACGAACGCAGGCGGCCGATTCACGCCACAGATCGACTCGAACAATAATATCAGTACGCGCCCTTCCTTCTCCTGTATCTTGTCCACCACCCCCAACTCACATTTTCTTCTCTCGCTTGCTTGCACGCGCGCAGTCGTCCAAGATTTCACGATGTTTGGTGGCCCGCTATTAATCGTCGCCAGCGTCATATTAGACCTGCCCGCCGGATTCTATAGGATGTGTGTCTCCGAGTCGGCCACACCCTTCTCTGACAGCGACTACTCCATGATCAATTCCTTCATGCTCGAGGTCCAGGCCGCACGGCCGGCGCCGCCGCCTCCCAGCCTTCCGCCGCCGACTCCAACATCACCACCACCATTACCACCGCCCACACCGCCCTCGCCACCGCCCTCGCCAAAGCCGCCTTTACCGCCTCAGCCGTATTTCTCAATCAAGGACGTCGCGATGCCGCCCGCGCTCGCGACATGCATCTCCTCCGTCTTTGGCGCAGGCAGCGACGCGGCACATAATCATACGTCCGAAGTCGTGACAAAGCTGAATAATGCCATTCAAGAGGCCTCAATGGACGACTATACAGGGAGCTACGCCGACCTTCCTGAGTCGTGGACAGAGGCGAACCCATGCCTAACGACCGGCGGCTTCATCGTTCTCGTCTTTGGCAGCCTTGCCGTCTGCTGCTGCTGCTGCTTCTGCTGCTGCTACGCCCGTCAGGCCGATAAGAATGGTAGGGGCCTCTCGTACTATCGGCGGACCTTTGCAGGGGTGATGGAGGTTGATAACCCCGTTGTGACGGCAAGCGGTGAGACCTTTCTCGAGAGGTTGGCCTCGGCGAAAGACCGGTTCGCCGCCCACCTCCTAATCCTACTGGTGACGACACTCCTCCTCGTCCTACTATGGGCGTTGCTAAGAGCGCTCGACTTCCGCCAGATGGCTCTGGATTTTACAGACTACTACATCATGCCCTCGGTCCTGAACAACTCACTACAGGATTTAGTGGAGGAGAGGAGAGGCGACATACTGTGGCTGCGCGACTGTGACGACAACTGCTGGCCGCGCCACTCGCGCGTCTACGGCTTTGGCGAGCAGGCGCAGCATCAGGAGCAGAAGAATAGTTTCTATGACTGGGCGAGCAATGGCAACTTCTCGGATTGGGCGACCAACACGAGCCTGGCAGGGTGAGCGTGTCGAGTGTTGTTGTTTGTAGGTGTAGGTCGAGTTGATCCGTTTGCATTTTGACAAATGAATTGACATGAAAAGAAGATATCACGCGATCAGCTTCGGATCAAAGCTCACCCTCTCCCCGCAATCGATCGCATCGACCGCATCGCGCTCGTCCTTCGTGAGCGGCGGCATGCTTACCGCGCGCAGATTCTCCTCCAATCGCGCTTTCGTAGAGGCCTTTGGTATCGGTATGAACCCACTGTCGAGGCTCCATCGCAGCGCAATCATCGCCGTCGTGCAGCCGTCGCCTCGCGCCGCCGCGAGCCGCGTAAGGGTCGGATCGCGCAGTAGCGATTGGCTACCGTGCGCGAGCGGGCAGTGCGCCATAATGGTGGTGACTCCGGCCTCTCGCGCGTACTCAATCAGCTCGCGCTGCTGGAAGCGCGGATGACATTCGGTCTGTAGGATTGAAGGCGGCTTTTGCGCTTCAGCGAGCGTCTCGCGCAGGTGCCTTGGAGTGTAGTTTGAGAGGCCAATCGTCTTGACGCGCCCGTCGCTTTGGAGCTTCTCCAATGCCTTCCAAGTATCCACGCGCAGCTTTTTATTTTTCGCGGGACTTTGCACCGCGTCGTACGATCCAGGAAAGTGGATGAGCAAGCAATCGAGCTGTTCTACCTGCAAATTGTCGATGCTGCGCATGGCCGACGCCAACGCCGGCTCGTAGCCCATGTCGTCAAACCATATCTTTGTGACGGTACGCACGCCGTCTATACCATTTTTTCGTGCCTCGGCGAGAGCCGCGCCAACGGCTGGCTCGCTCGCGTAGTGCGCAGCCGTGTCGACGAGGCGGTAGCCAGCACGCAGTCCGTCAAGCACGAGAGAGTAGGACGCGTCGTATTCGTCACAGCAGCTGCCGAGGCCGAGCGGTGGCAATGATGATGATGAGGCTGCGAAGGCGGGCGACAATATTGGTGTGGTGGCGAGCGCGGCGGCACCGGCTCCGAGCGTCGCGCGTCGCGAATAGAACTTCATCGCACGCACAAATCTCGATCTATCTCATCTCGCACTATCTCGCGTCTCGCGCCCCACTCTCACTGCACTGCGCGCCTTCAAACAAGCACCAGATACTTCTGCAGCATCGCGTACGCCCGCACCGGCTGATCCGTAGGCACCATGTGTCCACAGCCGCGGAGCATCACATACGAAAAGGTCGTATTCTTCTTTGACATTGCCTGGCGCGCATAGCCGGCGAGATCGGTCTTGTCCGCATTGTAAAACTGAACCGTCGGCTGGACGGCGTAGGATTTCGCGCCGCTCCACTTGAGCTTGTCGATCGCGCGCTCGGTGCCGGGCGGGCCAAGGATGACATCGTATTGACCCGAATAGATGAGCACGTCATAGTTCTCGAGGAGGGTCTCCACATAAGGCACGACGCCAACAACCCAATCGGATAGCAGCTGATCCTCGACCGTTTGGTTGAAGACGGCGTATGGAATCGAGCCGACGTGAAGAGCCTCCGCCGTCGCCGGTAGAGCGAGCCACGATGGGAAGGTGCGCTTTGTCAAGCTCGCGGCTCCCGGCTCCTCAGCGAAGTTGAAGTAGTTCGAGCCCATGCCGCTCGTATTGGAGTAGAAGGTCTTTGAGGTGCCATAGTAATCGCCATTTATCATCTCATCGAAGGACTTAAACGCGCCGATATTGTCAAAATGAGCCAACGCCTGCAAGAAGCGCGGGTCGTAATACTCCTCGTAGACCTTCTTTGCGCGCGTGTCGGCGAGGCCAACATTAAAGAGCAGCTCGCCGAAGCCAGTGAATTGGGTCGGTGGGTCAAAGGCGCCGTCGCCAATCGCTATGCCCCTCAAGTTGATCGACTCGCCCTTTGGAGCAACCTTGTTGCGCATGTGAATCGCATATGCGGCCGCGGGTACGTATTTACCCGCATAGCTCTCGCCGGTCACATAAAAGCGGTTTGCTCGCAGCTTTGGAAAAAGCAGGAAGAACTGGGAAATGGCCTCGCAGAGGTCGTTGCCGACCGTCGTCTGATTCGTCGCCATGCGGGCTTTGCTATTGGTGTGGCTGTAGCCGACGCCGAGCGGGTTGTCGATGACGATGACGTGCGCGTCGGTCGCCCACGACACCGCACGCGGCTTAATCTTCAAATCCGAATCGATGCCAAACGGACCGAGCTCATCATAAAAGCCGAGAAGGCTCGACGCGCCCGGGCCGCCATTCAACCAGACAAGTACGGGCGCATCTTCACGACCGGAAACTGGAGTCGAATACATGAAATATGTGTTGGAACCGGTGGAAGCGTCGATGGTGAAGAAACCAGAATACAGTTCGGTGGTGTTGTAGCCGGCGAGGTGGACGCGAGAGGCGTTTTGCGCCTCCGCGTATCGTTCCGGCAAGAGTGGCGTCACATAGTTGGGTTTGGTGGCGGTGCGCGCCGAACGGGTCGTGGTGTCGCGGTGCGGCGTCAGAGCGATTGAGAGGAGCGCAAACATGGCGACCATGCGCTTGCTGCAGTGGCGTCCGTCCACCTCCGACGCGAAGTCACGTAACGACATCGAAACGGCCTAGTAGGCGCAAAAACATACACCTCGGGGGCGGAAGAGTTGGCGCTTGTGTGTGCAATCGCAAGTGCTCGTGACGACGCCGGTGAGCACTTTCAGCTCACAAGGGCGCAAAGCGCGCACTCGACGCAAGCAGGACGCAAGCCGACCTACAAGCCACAACGCTCCTGATATGATTCAACGCGCTGCTCTCGCCATGTCCCAGACTCTTCTTCGAGCCCGTGCTGCACCCTCGCGCATCACCGGCTCGACTCGCGCGTATTCATCCTATCATCCCCGCACACGCTTGATCCGGATCGGCCTCGTGCGGCCGCCGCCGCCTCAGCCGACACCATCGGCGACGGAAGCGGCGGAGCCGGTCCAGCGCTTTTACCCGTCCCGCCGGATCGACCACTCGTCACCACCGGCCAGCCACCTCCGCAGCACCAGCACAGGAAGACCCAGACCTTACAGTCCGGTAAAGCGCTTCATCACGATTCTCCAGTTCATGACGATTCCGTTCATCCCTTTCGTGTTTTGGCTCAAAGACCGCGAGGAGAAATTGAAGGAAATGGGTCTCAGCAAGCCTGGTGGTAAGCTGGTAAGCGAAGGTGGTACGGAGAAGGATCACGAGTTCAGAGGCCATGCACGCATTTCGCGAGGTGTGAGAAGGCAGGGTTGATATGTCAACGTAAAGTAATCGCTCACGCTCGGTCGCTCGCTCGCTCTCGCTCTCTCACGATTATACTCACCACCACTCACACGATTGTACGTTATACTCACCACCACACATCCGCCTCAACCGCGGCGCCCTTTCCGGGCAGGCCTAAGACCGCATGCGCCCTGTCCTCGCTCGCGCTCGTCTCCGCCGTCAGCTCTATCGTCTTCGGCTTCTTCAGATCAATCGCGCCGGGCAGGCTGATCGAAAGACGCTGCGCTGCCGGCGGCGTTTCCACACCGCGCGCCATGCAATAGCTCGCTGAGGCGGCCTCCTCCAATAGCAGCGACGAGCAGCCGCCGTGGAGCATGGATCCTGGGTTGCCATACTGCTTTGACAGCGAGGCTT
>JACLAC010015172.1_pt1 | contig 28798 bp, 17 predicted proteins | sample 8027881 | NCBI WGS metagenome assembly JACLAC01 (sample SAMN15725517, study PRJNA655200) | protist metagenome | isolation source: fluorescence activated cell sorting (FACS) single amplified genomes of... | place: Spain: Blaines Bay Microbial Observatory, Mediterranean Sea | collected 2016-01-19 | reverse complement strand
CTAAGGGTGATGCTTTGTACTGTTTCAAGGGTTCCTTCACAATTTCTGCCGTCGATTGCGCCGTAAAAATTAGTTCGAAGTTTCTGTAGGGCTCGTTGGGCGAGATCATCCTTAAGTGCGGCAATTTCTTGAAAGCAAACTAACCTTCCGTCTTCCAGTTGATCTTGAGGAAAGGATGGCCGTTGGAGAACATCAGCGTAGACTCGTAATGCATCGTGGAGTTGGGCAGCTTGCATTGCGCCGCCAAAATTCGTGTTATAAAGCGACGCTGAAGAAGAGTAGTCGACTCCCAGCGATTCAAGAGCTTCGATAAATTCACGACTATTCAGTTCGCCGCAACCTCGTTGAACCATTTCACACACGAAGTTGGCAATCCCCCGTTGAGGTAATGCGTCATATTGGCAACCAGCGGGAACGGCAATTGAAAATGCCGCCGACTCCAGCCAAGGCATTGGTTGTGCAACCAATGTGATACCATTTTCGTAGGTGTGGTGAAAAATTTGTTGTTCCATAAGTCTCAACGCCGTTGGTGTATTTCTCAAAACGGTATTCTAGACTGATTTTTATCTACGCGAAGAGGGCATAGGGAGACTTGTTCCGTTTGCGTGTTCGACTGGCGGTTTCGGTCAGTTTATCCGAGCATTAAGAATTTCAATTGGATGTTTCGCTAATCGTCCTGTTCCGTCGAGAATCTGGTGACGGCAACTAGTTCCCGGAGCGGCAATGATGGACTCCATTTTTTCAGCTCTTATTTTGGGAAATAAAACGAGTTCACCAATTTTCATCGAAAGATCATAGTGATCTTGGTCGTATCCAAAAGCTCCCGCCATCCCGCAGCATCCAGAGGGTATTAAACGAACGCGATGACCGAGTGGGAGTTGCAGCATTCGAATGGTTGGTTTAAGCGAGGCGAGCGCTTTTTGGTGGCAGTGCCCGTGTAAGCGAATGGATTGCTGTTTGGGCTCAAATTGACTTGATTGGATTTTGCCGCGATCGATTTGAGTCTCTATAAATTCATCAAACATCAACACGTGATTTGCTAACTCATTTGCTGAATCCCGGAGTGATGCGTCTACGAGAGCGGGGTACTCATCCCTAAATGTGAGTATGGCTGATGGCTCGATTCCGATAAGAGGTGTGTTTGGGCCAACGAGTTTTCGAAATTGGCGAACGTTTTCATTGGCGTGTTTTTGCGCACTTCTAAGCAGGCCTTGAGAAATCGCAGAGCGACCGCTCTCGTTATGAATCGGCATTTTCACTTGAAACCCGAGTTTTTCAAGAAGCTCTACTGCCGCAATTCCAATGCCAGGTTCTAGGTAGTTTGTGAATTCATCGCAAAATAGAAAGACAGTTCCATGGACGCTCGATTCTGCGGCAGGTTCACGGTTTGTATACCAGTGTCGAAAAGTGGTTTTCGGAAGGGGGGGGATGGAGCGTTCGGGGGCGATCCCGAGCCATTTTTTTAACATCTTTCCAGTCAAACGATTACCGAATAGAAAGTTGAGTGGTCGGCTTAAGCCTCGCACGCGTTTCAAATTTTTCGAAAAATTTGCGATGCGCTGAACCTTTTTGGGTATCCCATGAGTCTCGTAGTAGGCTTGCAGGAATTCCGACTTTAGCTTGCTGATGTCGACGTTAGAGGGACACTCACGTTTGCAGCCTTTGCAGGAAAGGCATAATTCCATAACTTCCTTCAGATCGTCATTGGCCAGCGGAGCCGATGGGTCTTCAGGATTGGTAAGCGTTTCTCGCAGGATGTTAGCGCGAGCGCGCGTCGAGTCGAGTTCATTACGGGTAACCATGTAGCTGGGGCACATGGTCCCGCCGGTCAATTCTGTTTTTCGACAATCACCAGAACCACTGCATAACTCAGCAGCGCGGAGGATGCCTTGTTCCGGTTCAAAATTGAAGAAGGTTTTCACATCCGAATTTTTTTGATGGGGGTGGTATCTTAAGTGAGTGTCCATCGGAGGGGATTCAATGATTTTCCCCGGATTGAAGATATTGTTGGGATCCCAGAGCTGCTTTATTCGTTTCACGACATCAAAATTCTTGCTCCCAATCATGAATTCTAAGAACTCACCCCGCAGTCGACCGTCCCCATGTTCCCCGCTCAACGAGCCGCGATAAGATTTGACGAGTCGCGCAACATCCTCAGCTACATTCCGGAAAACTCGTTGATCAATTTCTGATTTTAGATTTAAAATTGGGCGAAGGTGAAGTTCGCCCGAGCCAGCATGAGCATAGTGCACGCAATCTAAGCCATATTTCTCGTTGAGAATCTTGTTTAAATCGCAAATGAAATTAGGAAGATCAGCTAAAGCTACGGCGGTATCCTCGATCACCGCCACAGGTTTGTTATCCCCTGGCATGTTGGAAATGACGCCTAAACCCGCTTTTCGCAAATCCCAGACTTGTTTTGTTTCTTCACCCAGCAACGTTGGGTACGCTGTTCCCAAACTGGATTTTGACAATTCTGCCTCGAGCTTATCAAGTTGAAGTTGGACATCCGCATCAGTTTCACCCCGCAATTCTGTAATCAGAACTGCTTGTGGCGAGCCAATAATAAAAGACAAGTTTTCAGTTTGTTGGAGATTGCGTGAAGCGCCATCAAGAATGTGGTGGTCAATTAATTCGACCGCATACGGGCTGTGTTTCACAGCAATTTGTGTTGCCTGAAGTGCTTCATTCACAGAGTGGAAATGTGCGCACTGAAGGCCAACCGCGGAAGGTGGAATTGGTATGCAACGAAGTTTGATCTCGGTCGTAAAAAAGAGTGTTCCTTCTGATCCGGCCAGAAGATTACAGAAATTAAAAGGCTTGTTACTGGCGGGGTCCAACACGTCAGCGTCCATTAAACGGTCAATGGCATAACCAGTGTTGCGACGTTTGATTTCCGGTTTGGGGAATCGTTTAAGAATCTCAGATTTTATGTCGGGGTTGCCAAGCAGTTTGCGAACACCGCGATAGATCTTGGTTTCTAAAAGTTCAGGATCGGAGTTGCATTTTTGTTCGAATTGTTCAGCCGTTAGTTTATGAAATGAAGCAGGGCTGCCATCAGAAAGAAAGCCACTGACTTCCAGAGTATGATCGCGGGTGCTTCCAAATCTTAGAGAGTTTGAGCCGCAGGAATTGTTACCCAGCATGCCACCGATCATTGCCCGATTGGAGGTCGATGTCTCCGGCCCGAACATTAATCCGAAGGGTTTTAGTGCGAGATTTAATTCATCCCGAATTACTCCGGGTTGAACACGCACCCATTGCTGTGACGCATTAATTTCTAAAATGCGGGTGAAGTGCTGAGAGATGTCCACAATTATTCCGTTCCCGACCACTTGTCCAGCAAGCGAAGTGCCGGCGGCGCGGGGGATCAGGGATAACTGCAGGTCGCTGGCGAGATTAATAAGCGTTTGTAAATCGTCATCCGAGCGGGGAATTGCAACGGCTAAAGGGGTTTCTCGATAGACCGATGCGTCTGTCGAATAGGCGTTTCTTATCAAACGGGAAACGTGCATTTCCCCATCCAGTCGAGAGCCGATTCGTTCAAGTTGATTTTGAAGGTCAGGTGTGTTCATAAGGGGATGCATCAAATTGGATTGATGTGGTTTGTTTTTATGAGTTTGTGAACGAATAAGTTGATTTGACGCATGTTTTCGATGATTCCGCATTGGATTTGCAGGGAATCTATTTTGACGAATTTTAGATTGGGCTTTAAGCTATTATAATCAAATTCCTGTTCGAGGCACCTTAGATTTGTCGTAAACGTAGTGTTGAGCCGCCAATGCCCAAGATAATTATTTTTTCGCTGACTGTCGTAATGACGAGCTTTTTGTTTTGTCCCAAGTCTTGCCTTAGAGGGCAGGATTCTGACGAAAGTAATCTAGCGGCATTCACGTCGGAGCAACTCGAATTTTTCGAGAACAAAGTTCGTCCATTACTGATTGACAAGTGTTACAGTTGTCATGGACCCGAATCCAAGCCACTCGAAGGTGGTTTGAACTTGTCGTCGCGCAAGGGACTGTTGTCTGGCGGCGATACTGGTCCTGCGATTGTGGTTGGCGCGCCCGATGAAAGTTTGCTGATCGATGTTGTCAATTATGGTGATATGTATGAGATGCCACCTGATACGAAAATGTCAGCCGAAGAAATCGGGATTTTGACGAAATGGGTAAAAGACGGTGCAGCTTGGCCTGAGACGGGTGAATCCGAAGAGGTGGTGCGAGAGTCGTTTGACCTTCAGTCGCGGAAGGATTCTCACTGGGTTTGGAAACCCATCCAAAAACGTAAAGTCCCGACTGTCGAAAATATCGACTGGCCGGCGGATCCTGTTGATAATTTCATTTTGGAAAAATTGGAATCGGCCGGTTTACCTCCTGCGGGTGATGCCGGGCGACGTGTTTTAATTCGAAGAGCCTATTTTGATCTTATTGGTCTCCCCCCTTCGCCTGAAAAGGTCGAAGCTTTTGTTGGTGATGAAACTCCCAAGGCGTTTGAAAAAGTGGTGGACGAACTGTTGGCGTCCGACCGGTTTGGAGAGCGGTGGGCGAGGCATTGGATGGATCTGACTCGCTATGCAGAGTCGGCGGGTCACGAATTTGATTATGAAATTCGAAATGCTTTTCGTTACCGCGATTATTTAATTCGCGCGTTCAATAGCGATGTTTCCTATAAGCAACTTTTGCAGGAGCATATTGCCGGTGACCTTTTGCCACAGCCGCGACGGCATGCGACGGAAGATTATAACGAATCAATCTTAGGAACTGGGTTCTGGTTTTTAGGCGAGGCCAAACATGCGCCGGTCGATGCGAAAGCAGAGGAAGCGAGAACGATAGATAACCAGATCGATGTTATGTCGAAAACGTTCCTGGGAATGACGGTAGCCTGCGCACGATGTCACGATCATAAATTCGATGCAATTTCGACGGAAGACTATTACGCGTTGTCAGGTTTTTTGCAAAGCTCGCGGCGCCAGTCCGCCATGCTTGATCCCGGTCGAAAAATTGAGGCGAGTTATAAGAGCGCAGCGAAATTGGTCAAGCAGGGGAATGCTCTATCACTGCAAATACTCGATCAGTTTTCAAAATCTGACAAAGCTAGTTTTGGAAAATACCTTGTCGCAGCTCTTGAAAATTTGAGATCCGATTCCCAATGGAATCAGCCTGCCCCGGCAGTAATTGAGGGGGAGGGTTTGAAGCAGTTCAGTGTTTCGTCGGGGGAGGTGAAAACTCAGACGATCGCCAAGCAAAAGAGTTTGACATGGAGCGGCGATAAACAGCTTTGGTGGCTACGTGGCGAAGTTGGGAGCGAATGGGATGTCGAGTTTTTGTATGATGGTCCCGCAGGAATGGCCATGTTGAGTGGAGAATTTACCCGCGCGGCGGATTATGGAGCTGCTAAGGTGGTTCTTAATGGTGAAGTGGTTTCAGAAAGAGTTGACTTCTTCTCTCCTGAGATTGGCAAAGTACGTGTTAATTTTGGTGAAGTCCTGCTTCGGCCCGGTGCCAATAGCCTCTCATTTGTACTTTTAGAACCCAACGCAGCAGCCAAGCCCGCTCACATGATCGGTGTCGATTATTTAGAAATTGGGGCGATCATCAAAGATGAAAGTGATTCTTTCTTAACAGTGGCTGAGACGGCTAAGCGAGCTCAACTGGATCCGGTGTTGCTGCAAAGGCTGGTCGATGCAATCAAGGATCCAGCGGTCAAGTCAAAGTCCAATCCATTTAATTTGCTCCAGCTTGTCTCCCAAAAGAAGGTTCAAGTCAATGAAGGGTTTTCTGGACAACTAAAACGTCAAGCGGAAGCTCGGTCTGAGGGAATTAAAAAGTGGGACGATGACACAACGGTTTTTGCCGATTTTTCGAAAGGTCTGCCTGAGGGGTGGTACCGTACCGGATTTGCCTTTGATGTCGCGGGTCAGCCTCCTGTGTTTTCAGCGGTTGGTTCACTTTTAGATGGAACTTCAGCGGTTAATAGTGGACGCTTTGGTGCGAAATTTTGTGGTGTGATCCGATCCCCAACCTTTGAATTGAATCAGACCCACATCCATTATCTCTGCCGGGGACGGAACGCGACGGTGAGGTTGGTGATTGATGGGTTCACGATGGATGAATTCAATGCCCTGCTTTTCCGGGGATGTAAATTCAACATTCGCGATTCATCAGAATTTCACTGGGAAACACAAGCTGGCGACTTGAGAAATCAACTAGGGCGGCGAGCTCACATTGAGATCCTTGATCATGGCCATGGTTTTGTTGAGTTAGAGCAAATTCGTTTTTCCAATGGCGCTCGCCCAGTTGACCCCTCCTCTGAATTGTTTTCCGATCATTCTTTCGATTCTCTGACTGGGTTTGTCGAAGGCTGGGTAGAAGGGGTGTTTGCGAACAGCTTGGAACCATCCGTCACGAACGTTTCCACTTTATTTGACTATCTGGTTGAGCGTGATTTAGTTGGTTTGTGTTTACAGACTTCCGAATCCAGTTCGGTCGAGCCAGTTGACAATTTTGATAATTATATATCGGTTGAGTCGGTAGCCCGCGTGCCCTCTCGACACATCTTGGTTGATCAAGTGGATCAATTGAAGGGTATTCGTAAGAAGTTGATTGAGATAGATCAAGACGTTCCGGATCCTGTGTTCGCAATTGCGTTGACTGATGGCACAGGCGAGGATGAAAAGGTGTTCATTCGAGGCAATCATAAAACACTGGGAGTCGTTGCGCCACGGCACTTTTTGTCAGCAATATCAGATCGCGCATTGAATCCAAAAGAGGGGAGCGGTCGTTTACAGTTAGCCCAGAAAATGACGGCGCCAAATAATCCTTTGACGACTCGCGTCGCAGTCAATCGAATTTGGCATCATTTGTTCGGACGAGGAATTGTCGGTTCCGTCGATAATTTTGGTGTGCTGGGTGAATTGCCAACCCATCCAGAATTGTTGGATTACTTAGCGAAAGAATTTTCGGCGGATGGTCAGTCAATGAAACGGATGATCAAAAGATTAGTGCTTACGAGAACTTATCGTATGTCCAGTAAACCATCCGTTGAAGGAGACGCGGCGGATCCAGGAAATCTGTTGCTTCACCGCGCCAGAATTCGTCGACTTCAAGGAGAAGCGATTCGGGATTCATTGTTGTCAGTGGCGGGGAACCTTGATCTGAAAATGTACGGACCTTCCGTTCCAGTCCATCTGACATCGTTTATGTCGGGCCGCGGTCGACCTCGTGCGAGCGGCCCAATCGACGGAGCGGGGCGCCGCAGCGTTTATATTTCAGTAAGGCGAAATTTTCTCTCGCCCATGATGCTCGCCTTCGATACGCCCATTCCATTTAATGCGATTGGTGCACGTAACAAATCAAACGTGCCTGCGCAGGCATTAATATTGTTGAACGATCCGTTTGTAATTGGACAGGCGAAAATCTGGGCCGAAAAACTGATCAAACAGGGCAAGGACCGGAAGACGCGAATTAGTGACGTGTATCTGACCGCTGTTGGTCGCCGGCCCACCGTAACAGAGAGTCAAAACGCAATTGAGTTCATTGATTTACAGGCAAAGTCCCTCGGTGTTGGAGAAGGTGACATAGATGATAATCTGGAAGTGTGGCGAGATCTTTGTCATGTCATTATTAACCTGAAAGAGTTCATTTACATCCGTTGACGTTCCGGCAGCGTCGGTTTTATTGCCTACGGTCGTGTAGGGAATGGAGGGATGGACTTGGGTTCAACTGATTTAAACTTTTATTACGAGTTGCTAAATCGTTTAGCTAATAGAATTAAGATGGTGCACGCGTGAAAATTACAAAATCTCATTGTGGAAATTTCCGTCCAAGGGGACTGACGCGACGAGCGATGTTGCAGCAATCCGCTTGCGGGTTTGGGGCGGTAGCGCTTTCAGCGATGATGTCGGACGGTGAGTTTTCAGGGCTGTTGGCTGATGAATCCGATGCGCATGCCTTGCACCATCCGGCAAAAGTTAAGCGGGTTGTTTACCTTTACATGGATGGTGGTCCCTCTCAGGTAGATACATTTGATCCCAAGCCAAGGCTTGAGAAGGAGAATGGAAAGCCATTTTCGATGAAAATTGAGCCCACTCAATTTAACAACATTGGCAAAACATTGATGAGTCCCTGGAAGTTTAAGAATTATGGAGAGTCGGGAACTCCGGTGAGTGATCTGTTTCCGCATATCGCGAAACATGTCGATGATCTGGCTGTGATTCGGTCGATGACAAGTGACTTTTCTGAGCACACGAATGCGAATTACTTCCTCCATACCGGTAATGGTTTTCAAGGTCGGCCTAGTATGGGAGCCTGGCTGGGTTACGGATTGGGGAGTGAGTGTAAAGACTTGCCGGGGTTCATCGTTCTTAATGGCGGCTTGACTCCGCCAGGGGGCCTTGATTGTTTCAATAGTGGTTTCCTGCCGGCTTCTTTTCAGGGGTCCGTCTTTAATTCGGGTGAGTCGCCAATCGCCAATATTCGTCCTCATGAGCGGAAGCCATCGCTTCAGCGAAATAAGCTTGATTTGCTTAATCGTTTAGACGCCGAGAACTTGAAGCGGACTGGTAGAGATGACCAGCTTGAGTCTGCGATTGCGAACTATGAGCTTGCGTTCAAGATGCAGTCAGTCGTTCCCGATCTGGCAAGTCTCTCAGGTGAAACTGAATCGACCAAAGAGGCTTATGGATTAAATTCTAAAAACCCCAAGACATCGACTTACGGTCGCCAATGTCTTTTAGCGAGGAAATTGCTCGAGCGGGGGGTGCGGTTCATTGAGCTTACCTGCCCAAATGTGGGGCATGACCGCTGGGATCAGCATAATAATCTGAAAAAAGGGCATGAAGACAATGCGGCAGCGGTGGATCAACCGATAGGAGCTTTATTGAACGATCTTAAACAGCGAGGTTTATTTGAGGAAACCCTGGTGGTCTGGTCGGGCGAGTTTGGGAGAACTCCCTTTGCTCAGGGAGCCAATGGTCGTGATCACAATCCCTTTGGTTTTAGTTTATGGATGGCGGGAGGGGGTGTCCGCGGGGGGACCATCGTGGGGGCGACGGACGAATTTGGCTACAAAGCGATTCAGGATAAATTGCAAATTCATGATTTGCATGCCACGATGTTGCATTTGTTGGGTATCGATCATAAGAAATTGACTTATCGCTGGTCTGGTCGGGACATGAGATTGACCGATGTTCATGGAAAATTAATTCCGGGCGTGCTGTCTTAGGCAGAGGCATCTGCATCGAATCGGAAACTGAAAAACGAAAACTGTTTACTGCTTATGTCTCGAATTTATCTTGATAACGCGGCCACCAGTTGGCCTAAGCCCGATGGCGTTTATGCTGCCATCGATCACGCTCAACGGGTTTTGGGAGCACCGGCAGGGCGAGGCGCGTATTACGAAGCGAACGACGCCTGCAGGATCGTGGAGCACGCGCGGAATGCAGTTGCGAAACTGGTTAACGCTCCCAAGAGCCGAAATATTGCGTTCACTTTCAATGGAACTGATTCGCTGTCGACGGCTATTTTAGGTTTGTTAAAGCAAGGCGATCACGTTGTTACAACGGCCGTAGAACACAATTCGGTTTTACGGCCCCTGAACCACCTGAAAGCAAGTGGCGTGATCGAGTTGACTTGCGTTGGTTGTAACGGCGAGGGGTTTGTGGATGTCGAAGATCTCATTGCTGCGATTAAACCCGAGACTAGGTTGTTGGCGGTCAATCATGTCAGCAACGTTACGGGTTGCATTCAACCGGTTGATAATCTCAAGGAACGTTTAGCGCAGTTAGAAAACCAGAAACTCGTTTATTTGCTCGACGCGGCGCAGTCATTGGGACACATACCGGTCGATATTCAGGAGCTTGGTTGTGATATCCTTGCTTCTTCCGGGCACAAGGGGCTTCTTGGGCCACTGGGAACCGGCTTGATCTATTTGTCGGATCGAATCGTGAATTCGGTCGTGCCATTACGTTTTGGCGGAACGGGAACTGAAGGAAGCATCGAGTTTCAACCTGAACAAATGCCAGATCGTTTTGAGTCGGGCAATTTAAATGTTCCTGGGATCGCGGGAGTGCATGCGGGGATTCGATTCCTGGAGTCCACCGAAGGGCTGGAATTGCGAGCTCGTCGCTATGTTAATTCGACCCGTCTTTTACAAGGGATGCTTAAAATACCCGGAGTGGAAATACACGGTGCCAAGGAAATGGATCGGCGTATCGGCGTCTTTAGCTTTAATATCAGTGGCTGGGACTGCCATGAGGTCGCTTCTATTCTTGATGCGAATTGGGCAATCCAGACGCGTGCCGGACGGCATTGTGCCCCATTGATTCACCGTGCTCTGGGAACTGAGTCAGAGCATGGTACGGTGAGGTTGAGTGTCGGTTTGTTTACCACGCTTGCTGAGACAGAGATGGTTCTGGAATCGATCGCGAAACTAGCCAGTCAGAGTGTGGGCTAGAATTTTTAAGCGTGAGGTGCAAAAGTTCTTCGGCATCCATTGCCTGTACTTGGCGTAATCATGGGGTTGGTTTTTCTGATTTCGGCTGTCTTTTTGGTTTGACGTGTTTCTTGCCAAGCCTGAGAACGAATTTATCCTTCACTGCAACTAGGCATATCTCGCGTCGATTAAAAGCAAGTTGTCGAGCTTTGACCACTTGAAAGCCAAGTGCTTTCGCGGCTTTCATTAAATCAGGTATCGAGGATGTGTTTTTCCATTCCGAAAATTTTAGCGTCAGTATGATTCCCTTAACATCCACAAGGGGATGATTGACAATTTCTGCAACGGTTTCGATCGAGAAGTTTGGGTCGGCATTTAAGTCCGAAATCAACCATTTTGTATTTCGAAATTCTTTTCGTTTAACGTCCGTCCCACGTTTTCTGATGTGAACGAAGTTATCATGTTCAAGGATACCGGGTTCCATTTCTGCGGGATCGATGCCGATTACTTTAGCACCTTTTTCGAGTAAAAGTTGGCAAGCGCCTCCCGGGGCGCTGCCAATTTCTACACAGTGATCGCCGGGTTGAATCGTAATTCCCGACCACAGTAAAGCTTCGCTCAATTTAAAATAGGCCCGGCTATAAGTTTCGATGGAGGTGTCGATTGCAGGAGTTCCGCCGGGCCATCTACCTGCGACGGTCGAGGCGAAATGATACCCGTACCACCATTCGTTTGGCTCGACCATCACTACATCAAAAATTTTATCGTCTGGCTTGGATTCTTTGTTGACGATAAGTTTGGATCCCGATTTTTCTAGATCCGTCTTAAATAGGCAGCCGACTTCTTCGGCGAGTGCAGAAATGCCAGGTTCGAATCCATTTCTTCCTGGAGTAAATGGATCGCGTTGCCAGACATGTAGGTGATTTGAGTTTTCGAATTGTACATTGGTTGAGACATCTGCAACCATCGAGCTTGCGTCTTGTGAGGTGCATTTACCGAGAGACCAACCATAAGTTCTCGCCAAAGCAGACTTCAGCGTAAATCGCTGGGGAAGCGGAGCCTCCGCACTGACCTTGAACGTGATGAATCCCGGTCGCGAAAAGGCCAAGCTTAAATTGGGATGGTTGTTCATGATTTCCAATTTGGTCGCACTTTCAGCACCGTTTTGGCAGATCACAAAAATAAAGGATGCCGGGGCAGGGGGGATCGGTAAGTCAGATGCGGTATTGGCCATGGTTCATTTCAGGAAAAAGTTCGGTTGCAACGCGAAGATTGCCGGTTGCTGATGCTATCACTTTTTCGCAGTTTGCGAACGAGGGGATCATGAAAATCCTCGAAATGCGTCAAGAATGGGCTTAGGGATACGCTTTGCTTCCGTCCTCCGACCGTTGGGGGCAACGCTAATCCCAAGACGGTTTGATTGATATAGGTAACCCATATCGGTTGGGATAAACTGACAGGGACCGCAAAAATCGTGGTTCCCTTAGGTATTTATGTCTGGTCAGACTCCTTTGTTTTGACGCTGGGGGAACTGAGTTAGTTTTATGTAGCAGATGCCAGGAAGGCCGCTGTCATGACAGAAAAAATCAAGTTTATTCACTCCTCAGATTTTCAATTGGATGAGCCAATTCGCGGTTTGCAGCAACTGCCGGATTGCCTTTTGGAGACACTCGCTGAAGCACCTTACCTCGCAGCAGAAAATGTTTTTGACACAGCGATCACCGAAAAGGTTGACTTCGTTTTACTTTCGGGCGGACTCTGTAATCTCGAACAGTTGAGCGCGCGGGCCGTTGCCTTTTTGGTTAAACAATTTCAGCGTTTAGAACAAAAAGACATTTTGGTTTATTGGAGTGGAGCCAAAGCGGACTCGGCCAACAAATGGCCGGGAGCGGTCAAGTTGCCTGGGAATGTTATCCAGTTTCATGCTCGGTCAGTCGAGCACGCAGATTATCAAAAAAATGGGACTGCGCTGGCGAGAATCATTGGAGCGGGGTGCGAGTCCCAACCACTGGCGGGAGATTTGTTGGGGGCTGTTGACGATGATGTTTTCAATATTGTGTTGGCGCACTCGGATTCAGACATTACTGCATTCGACAGTGATGCGATTAATTATTGGGCTCTGGGTGGCCGTTCGACAGCCTTAACCGAAGAATACGAAAATTCCGTCGTTGTTTATTCGGGAACGCCACAATCGCGAGAGTTTCATTCTGGAACGAGCTGTGGGTTTAAGTTGGTGAAATTGCATGCAACCCGAAAATCCAATGTCCGTACAATTCGCTCAGATCGAGTCCATTGGTGTTCACCGTTAATTGAAATTCAGCCTCATCTAAGTTTGGATGATGCAAAGAACCAGTTGGGTGAGGCTGCCATGGAGCTTGCAGCTGAATATTCGGAGCAAACGGTCCTTTGCCGTTGGCAGCTTGCAGTCAGCGGTGAGAAGACATTCAACCCGGGATGCGGAATTGAGTGGCGAACAGACCTGCTGAACTGGCTCAGGGCGGAGTTCAGTAAGTCCGGTAATGGATTCTGGTCAATTTGCCTTGAGGAGATACCTTCAGGGGAACTCCCCAGTAAATGGTATGAAGAGGAATCACTACTCGGTGAATATCTCAGGGCTGTCGGGCGTTACCAAAGTGACAGTGAGTTGCGATTGAATTTGCGAAATTTTTTGGAAAATGATGTGCCACGTTGGGAGACTGATAGTTTGACCATCGTCGGTGAGCAGCAGCGAGCAGAGATTTTGTCCAAGGCAACGGCGCTGGGCGTGGATTGTCTGAGTGGGCACGATGGCTCGGCAGTGTGATCGTAATTGGCGGGTTGAATTCTTACGGTTGCGGATGGCAAAGACAAAATAACAACTGCGTTAAAGGAGTTCCGCGGTGAAAGTAAAAGATTTTGAAGTGGCTGGTTTTGGCGTTTGGAAAGGGCTTGAAGTCGAGCAGGTTTCCGAAGGCTTGACAGTGTTCTGCGGTTATAACGAAGCTGGCAAAACCACGCTGATGCAATTTGTGCGGTCGATGATGTTCGGTTTTTCTTCGGCACGGCTTGAGAAATACTCTCCGCCGGTTTACGGAGGTTTGGCTGGCGGAACTGTTGGATTGTCGACATCTACCGGTGATTTTGAGGTTCAGCGTCACGTTGATCCGGGTCAGTACCACAGTTCGGTTGGTGACATCGTCGTTGTCGATGGCCATGATGGGGCGGTGCATGGTCAAAATAAACTGCAGTCACTTCTAGGGGATATAGACGAGTCAATCTTCACCAATGTGTTTGCGATTGGCCTGCGAGAGATTCAAGAATTGGGTGCACTTAACAGCACCGCAGCGGCTGATCAATTATATAAATTGGCAAATGGTTTAGACCGCGTATCTTTAGTCGACGTAATGCGCAATCTAACTCAACATAGAGAGACTATTTGGTCCGGGCAGAATGGGGTTGGGTCAAGGCTCGCGATTCTTGGAGAGGAAAGGGAGGCGCTGTTGAAAGAGGTGGGAACTTTAAGGCAGAGATCCAAAACTTATTCCCAGTTAGCAAACAAGGCTGTCGAAGTCAATTATCGTTTAGATGAGCTTGCCGATTCGCTGAAAGAAAGTGACCGGCAATCGAGGATTTTGGAAGTGGCAATTCAAATTTCGGAACGTTGGCAAGAACGCGTTTCCATTGCCCAGCAGATTAAAGGATTTGAAACCTTGCCAAGCCGAGACGACGTCTCGATTTCAAAACTTGATCGAATCAATGAGGAAATTGCCCATCAGCGGGAGCGGATTGAGAATTTTCGCGAACAACGTTTGGAAATTAAAAGGGATGGGGCGGCACTGCCTATCAAACCGCTTCTTTGGGCTCAAAAGGCCCGCATTGACGCGCTCGCCGAGCATACTCCATGGATTGAATCGTTACAGCGTCAGTCTATCCGTTTAGAAACAGAAATAGACAAAATTGAAAACAGTCTTGTCGGCGAGGTGGATGGGCTTGGTGAGCAGTTAAAAATTAAAGCGAGCGATATTCGCGGTCTTGGTAACCGGGGACTTGCTTCACTTGAGTTGACTGGTCGAAAGTTGCAGGATCAAGAAGATCTCATCATTCAATTAGAGCATGATTTTGAAAAGACAGAATTTGACCTAGGCCAGCATGAGGAACGTTTGGGAACCAGCATGGCCCGACGAAGCACGTCAGAGTCGCTCGAGGAGACTGGAAAACTGGTGAATCGATTGCGTCGCCGGATCGAGTTGGAACAAAAGATCGACAAGCTCAACCGTGGACGAATGGAATTGGAGCGTGATGTTGATTCAGTCGTGACCGAGCAGGTTCTTCCACTTGAGAAGTTATCCATTGTTGGGGTTACCTTTATTGTTGGCGTGGTTCTTTTGGGGTTCGGTCTGATAGATGCTGTCTCCGGGGGAAGTTGGATCAGCCAGACATCGACAAATATGGGAATCGTATTTGTCTTTTTAGGAACGATCGCAGGGGTTGTCGCGATGGGCCTAAAATACCACTGGGAAGGTCAGGCGAAAGAGGATCTAGAGGATTTTCGCCATCAAATCGAAATTGTTAGGCAACAGCTTAAGCGAGGCAAAGTAGAGCGTGTCGAGATCGATCGCCAGCTTCCTGAAAATGTGCAGGGCCAGTGGGAATTAGCGCTCTCTGATGCGGAAAGTCGATTGGAAAGACTGGAAGAATTGGTGCCGCTTGAAGGACGGGTTTTGGCGGCGAGAGCGAATCAAGATGAGTTGAAGCGACGCATTGCAACGCAGGAGCTTGAAGTTGAAAAAACGAGCAAACAGTGGAAAGCAAGCTTGAGAGCTGCGGGCTTGCCGGACGTTTTGCAACCTTATCAGCTAAGGGAGATTGTCCAGCGAGCCGATCGAATTTCAGGCATTAGCGACCGTCTGGATCATTTGAAACGAGAGCAGGTTGAACGAAGGCGTGAACTTGAAAGTTTGAATTTGAGAATTGATCAGACGCTGCAAGAATCTGGGGTGGAGTTCGAGGGAATAGAGTTAATTGACCGGATTAATCATCTTGGTCTCTGCATCAATGAGCAACGGGGGTTGATTCAACGCAAGCGAGAGTTTACCCATCGATATCGAGCGCTGAAAGCCAAGTTTGTTAAAGCGAAACGGGAATTAGATCGGTTGCTTGGCCAAAAACAAAGGCTCCTCGCGTGTGTGGGGGCTGAGACCGAGTCAGAGTATCGAGAGTTTGATTTAGAATTGGCGCGGCGGGATTCGTTGATTGAGAGTCGCGATCATTTAACCCAACAAATTGATGCAGCATTGGGTCGCAACCATACGGAATCACAAATCGAAGATTTGCATCAGGAGTATGGGGTGGGTGGATTGGAAGCAGCTTGGGAACGCATTCAGTCGCAAATGGATAATGCTCGCGAGCGACAAACTCAATTACAGCAAGAATGTGCAGGTTTACAGCTAGAAATTAAGGTGATGGGTGAGGACAAAAGTCTGGCACTCGCAAAATTGAAACTTGAAGCGACCGAAACCGAAATTGTGGAATTAAAAAAAGAGTGGCAGGTGTTTGCTACTGGTTCGACAATGTTGGAAGTGATTCGTGAGAGCTATGAATCCAAAAGGCAACCGGAAACGCTGAAGGAAGCATCCGGCTTTTTAAGCAAGTTGACGGAAGGTACGTACACACGTATCTGGACTAGATTGATTGGGGAGGAGTTGTTGGTCGACTCCGAGGATGGAGGAACAATATCGGTTGACAAATTAAGCCGTGGCACGAGAGAAGCAGTGTATTTGAGTTTGAGGCTGGCCTTGGTAGGCGCCTATGCGAGACGCGGATCTGTGATCCCGATGGTACTCGATGACGTGTTAGTGAATTTTGACGGCCGGCGAATTCAAGCGGCGGCAGAAGTGCTGTGCGAGTTTTCGAAACGAGGTCACCAAATCCTAATGTTTACTTGTCATGACCACATTCGTGATGTTTTTCATCGTCTGGAGGCGGATGTAAGAGTCCTTCCAGATCATCGAGAAGTGGTGGATTCAAAAGCAATTCCAGTTCCGTACAAAGAATTTGTGAGAATCGATGAGCAGCCCGGACTGCCTAAATTTGAACCCAAACTCATGCCTGAAAATGAGCTGGTAGGTTCGGCTGCCATGGAGCCCAATGGAATACCCGTTGAATACGTTGAGTATGCATCGACGAACGTTCGGATTGATCCAGAGCATTACGACTCCGAATTGGAATTTGAACTTGCCGTCGTCGCATCCGATCAGAAGCGAGAGTTAAGTTATCAGGGTGATATCGCCCTCGATGGAGAGCACTCGATTTTACCGATGGAAATTTCAGACAACGAAGAATTTTGGACAAAGCCTACTCCGTCACTGGATTAATGATCCAGCGGTTCGAAGGTTCTCCCAAATGGTTGGGAGTGTTTGAAATGACTGTTGTTGTTAACCTGCGTCCAATTCTTGTTGAAGGGCGGATAGCTTTTTTTCCGCTTCCTTACGTACTGGTTCGATTTCTGTTTCGCCGATGAGTTCGGTCAGAGTTGCGATTGCCCGCGTTTTTTTGCTTTTAGTGTTCGCCTGGTTTGCGTTTTCAATGATCTTTGCTTCGCGAGCCAGTTGTTTGTTATCTTTGAGCGTGTATTTCTTTTGAAACGCAGCTAGGTCAGGTTTGACCATCTTGAGAGCGCCGAAATCCTCGCGGAGTTTCAAATAGTCAAGCATTGCTTTGAGTTTGATATCTGCCTGATCTGTCTCGATTTGGTTTGCAAGCTTCTTCAATTGGTTTCGAACTTCGTCGGCGGTTTCAATGACTAAGCGGTTTACTCTCAAAGCTGGTTCAGAGTAGCTTCGGATTTGTCCTGGTTCCCCGATTTTACGCACTCGGCTGATTGCCTTGATCGCTGATTCGTAATTTCCTTTATTTTTTTCCTGGGTAAACTTATCGGCTGCTTCAACCAATGATTGAGCTTCTCGGGCTGACAGGATGCGTCCTGAATTCTGCAGGGCTGCAATGAGCATGTTGGGGAGATCGGGCCCGCGGAGAGACCCAGATCGACCGTAGAGTGTTTCACCATCGGCTCGCACGATAAATAATTGGGGAATACCGTTGCCGTCGGGAGTGTGGTCGCGACGCCATTGCGCGTACTCCGGAGAGCTGACATCAAGCTTGATTGGCACGAACTGTGCCACGATGGGTGCAATTGACTGATCGGTGTTGAGTCGTTTCAGTAGCGCTGCACACGGCGGTCAGGTACTTTGTCCAGCGATGGCAAAAATCGGACGGCCACTTGCTGCCGAGATCCTTTTAGCGGTAGTCAGGCTGTCCGCCGCAATGTTGGTTTTTGTTTGGGCGGTAAGTGGCAGGCTAAAGCCGGCAAAGATGGCAAGCATCGTTCCCCAAGCAAGAAAGCGACTTTTAAACATTGTTTTGTCCAAGTAGAAAACGTTGATTTGATTATTGTTCCATCAAAGCGAATAGGAAGGGTGTTTTTTTCTGCAATGAAGGATTTCGAAGATGAGTTTGAACCTTCACAGCATCTGAGACTACCAACCAGTGCGGTACGCTGGAGCCAGAAGTGCATTGGCCTCTTTGACTGCTTGAGAATCCCCTTTGAACTTGCAGGCGGCAGCGTCCCAATCAAAGGTTTCTGTTGGCCAACGGTTGATGACCGTTCCCATTAGCACGGCCTCGGTTAAAGGTCCAGCATATTGAAACGGGGCCCCGGTGGATTCGATTTTTCCTTGAGCAGCATCGATCCACTGGTGGAAGTGATTTCCTTTTTGAACGGTTTGAGGTAATTTATTCATTGGAGTTCCATCGGCGTGATAAACCTGTGGATTTCCGATGTGAGGCAGGATCAGACTGCCCTCGGTTCCAATAAAGACAGAACCTTGACTAGGTAAATCAACCTTGGCTGGAATTCCATCAACTCTTGATGGTCGCAATGACCCGTTGTACCAAGTTAAATTGAGCTCATTGGTTGTGTAGCGCGTACCGCGGAAAGTGTAAACAACGTGGCTTAGCAACGCGAAGTTGTCTTTAAAGGGACCAGGTCCCAGTGAGGTGCACTGGGTTGGTTCTTTAATTTCCAATGCTGTGAATACTGGATCGACAATGTGGCAACCCATATCACCTTGTGTGCCAGTTCCGAATGCCAGCCATTTTCTCCAATTGTTGCGGTGGTACCAGCCTTCCACGTAAGGGAGCTTTTCTGATACTCCGCAGTAAAGATCCCAGTCCAAGTGGGCTGGCGGTGGTGTGGGAGACTTCCCTTTCATTTCGCCGCCCCATCCTTTGCCTGACCAGCTATGGACATCTTTAACTGTGCCAATTAGACCGCTTTGAATCCAGGCAACTGCAGTTCGATAAGCCGGGTGAGCGTGAATTTGAATTCCCATTTGGGTTTTTAAATTTGGTTTCTTTGCCGCTTGTTCTGCGAGTAGGCGACACTCGGCGATATCGTGCGCCAGTGGTTTTTGAAGATAAACATGTTTGTCGTGTTCCATGGCCATCAGTGCGATGGGAGCGTGCATATGGTCCGGTGTAGCAATGACCACTGCGTCAAAATCGTCAGTGGAGTTTTTGAACAGTAAGCGATAGTCTTGGAACTTCTTTATGTCTGTGCCCATCTCGTCGACAATGTTGTGGAGAGATTTGTCGACATCACAGGCGGCTGTTATTTCAAAATTGGGGTGAGATTGCATTTCCTTCAAATCTGCTTTACCCCGGCCTCCAAATCCTATCGCGGCTATTCGAAAGTTCTTTGCTGTGTTGCGTTGTGCCCCAAAGACCATGCTTGGTGCAAGTGTTGCAATGGAGACGGATCCAGCGGCGGCTTTGATGATTTGACGGCGATCGAGGCTCATGGTGATCTCCTACTAGATTTTAGTTTGGTACGACAAAACTCTAAGTTTAGAAGTATTTGTTTTGAAATGCCACAATCAAGTTAGAACATCCTGCAGCAATTGGTAAGAAAGTACTGAGATCGCTTTCGCGACGCAAAATCCGCTTGATTTGCGCTGGCTGCTCGAACGAAGTTCGTCTTGGTATTACGATCTTTTTCGGAAGCAATCGAGTGTGAACAGTGCGGTCGCAATGATTAGCATAATCATTGGGATAACATCGCCGATGGTTCGGTACAGGCTGTATTGTTTGCTGGGGTGCACAAGTGAGCGAATGATGTCTGGTTGTCGCCTGCCGCCAGTCTGCAGTAGACGGCCGCAAGAATCGATTTCTGCTGAAAGTCCTGTGTTGGCGCAAACCAAATGAGGTTTTCTCATCTCCACTGCACGGAATACGTTACATGCCAAATGCAAGTCGAGGCAGCTCGTGCCGAAAAACCAGCCATCGTTGGTCAGGTTGATCAGGACATCTGGTTCCTTGTTCTGACCTGCGAGTTGATTAACTTGATTTCTAATGAAATGAGGGACGGTCGATTCGAAGCAAATGTTGGGGCTAAGATTGACTTCGTTTATCCTGATTGAGACTGGCTCAGTTCCGGCATTGACCCCTCCACCGATGGGAGAGATTTTTTTAATGATAGGAAACCAATCAGAAAGTGGAACATACTCGCCAAACATAACTAAGTGATTTTTATAGTATCTTGAGTCCACGAGCCCATTTTTATTGATTAGAAAAGCAGATGCGAATTGGGTGTTTTGCTCAGGATCGAGAGTGGAGCCTCCAGTAAGCAGTGGTACTGGGTTTTCATTTAATAGGGAAAGTGACGTCGCTGTTTTCCAAAATCCAGTGCGGAGTTCAGTGGCCATTTTGCGAGTCATTTCTGGACTCACGTCTGACAAAAGGTCCGTGTAACCACTGAAAGCAGATTCTGGCCACACTATCAAATTTAGATCAGGCCATTTTTTTCTCGCCGCTTGAGTCAGGTCGATCTGTCGCTGACGGCAATCAACAAATTCTTCAGCCGTAATTGGTCGAAAAACAACATCATCGTTTGTTTGGATCAAGGCGATCGCTAACCCAGAATTATTTTTCGATTTCACATCCTTACTTAGTTTAACATTTCCGTACACAATCGCTGAAATGAGAGTCAGTGTTGCGATGGCGATTGTCAAACGGCGCTGGCTCTTTGCTTTGTCAGAAGGGTGTGAGCGGTGGGGAGCTCCGGTTTGTTTCATTGCTAAGCACAGTTTTATGACTGCTGTGATTCCAACGGAAACCAGACTGATCACAAACGTAAGGGTGTAGGCGCCAAAGATATCGGCAACTTGGATAAGGATTGGGGTGCGATATTGGGTGTGAGATAAACAGACCATCGCCATGCCAGTCGCAAAATTACATCGGAACCATTCTATACCAGTCCAGACGAGAGGAACTGCAATCACAGATGGGATTTGAGATCGGTGCACCAACGATCGGGCGAGGCCAACTGCTAGGGGAGTGTAAATAGCCATGTAGGCCGAGACGGTGAGCCAGCCAAGCCAGAGTGCTGGGTGAGGAATCGGAATGAAATAGAACGCAGATAACCAAAACAAGAATCCGGCTAGGAAAAGTTGTCGATATGGCCTACGACCGCGAAGAGTTTTTGATTCGATCAACCAGATCAAAGGGCATAGTGCAAACCAGCCGAGCCAACTTAGCCCGGCCGGTGGAAAGGCAAGCCATAGCAAGATCATGGAGAACGTACCAACAACGAATGTTGGGAATCGCTCTGTCAGACGTGGGCGAAGTGCTTGGTCTTCTTGCCCCGCGTCAGTTTTGGGAATCGTGTTAATCTTGCTCAAATTGATCCTTGGTTGAAATTGAAGGAACTCAATTTTATCGGGTTCGAACCATTTGAACTACGTCGATTTTTCAGGTCTTCGATAGAACGGGGAAAGTCGTACTTGGTGCCGAAAGCTCTATTTCCGGGTGGGAACCGAAGGGTGCACAGTCGTCCGGCAGCTGTATTAGTTCTTTGTTTTCATCGGATTAGGTGAATGGAAAGAATTCTACTTTTTCCCCGGCTGGGTGTACCGTCGAATTCTCTTGAAATCTAATAAGTCCTTGGGCTTCCGCAAGCGCAAAAAGGTCAGAGGAGCCTCGCCAAACAAGCGGTTCAAATCTGCGAACCGTCTGGTCGTTGGTGATTCGCTTTGCCGGCCAGAACGTCGGGCGGTTTCCACGGGTCTGGTGTTGGGTGTGCAGTTCGCCATACTCGGAAGGTATTTGAGCGGTTTGAGAGCCAAGTAGTTTCTCCAATGTTCGTCGTACAAACAGGTGAAAACCAACTAGGCTGCTCACAGGGTTGCCAGGCAAACCAAAGACATACCGTTTTTTTCCTTCGCAATTGTTGACGCCAAACCAAATTGGCTTGCCGGGTTTGACTGCGACTTTGTGAAAGACTTCAACCACGCCAAGATCCTTCAAAATTCCCGGCACTAAATCCATGGTGCCGGCAGAGACTCCACCGGAGAGCAGAAGGACATCGTGCTTTAGACCTGCACTAATCATGTCCGCGAGTTGACCGGGATCATCAACGCTTGAGCCAAGGTCAGTGACTTCGAGGCCGAATTGTTGGGCCAGTGCGACTAACATCGGCCCGTTACTGTTGCGGATCTGGCCTCGCAGTGGCTTGGTATGGTGATCAACCAGCTCATTGCCAGTAGGCAAGACAGCGACGGTCGGTTTTTCTCTGGTGGGAATATCTCCCGCTCCAACCTCGGCCATTAAACCGATATCAGTTGCACGAACAATATGTCCCCGAGATAAAACGGTCTGTCCTGTTTGAAAATTAACACCTTGGCGAAGTATGTTTTTCTCGGGTGCAATAGAGTCAATTAGTAGCTTGACTCGCTGACCACTATCCGTTGATTCCACCTCCGTTTGCTCTACCATCACCACCGCGTCTGCATTTTTAGGTAGAGGAGCTCCGGTCATGATTCGGGAAGCTTGCCCAGATTCAAGTGCGTGCTGAGGCCAATCACCCGCGATAATGGTCTCGACAATGCTCAGATTATTTTTGCCATCGTTAACATCGTCACTCATAACGGCAAATCCATCCATCATCGACTTGTCATGCGGCGGCGAATTGACATCCGAATGAATATCATTTGCGAGAACGCTTCCTACCGATGAGGCGAGGGGAAGACGAGTTGGAGGCAATCGAGTGACGTGCTCGTCGATTAATTGAAATGCCTGTTCAATAGGTATCATGGCAGTTGAATCTCTGAGAAATTGCGAAGTAAATCGATTCCGAGGTCGGTGAGGAAGCTTTCAGGATGAAATTGAACCCCGAAGGTTGGGAACTGTTCGTGTTGAATCGCCATGATCTCACGGGAGCCGTCAGGTGCGGTTGCCCACGCACTGATCTGGAATTCACTTGAAAGCGTATCAGGCTGAATGACCAGACTGTGGTAACGCGTGGCGATCATCGGGCTAGGAATCCCTTCAAAGATTGCTTGCCCGTTGTGGTGAATTTGATCAGTTTTTCCGTGCATCAGTTGCTCTGCCCGGACGATCGTTCCTCCGGTTGCCTGCCCGATTGATTGATGGCCTAAGCAAACACCAAGGATCGGTAACTTACCATGGAATCTTTCCACACAAGCCACTGAAATTCCGGCTTCATTGGGCGTACAAGGTCCGGGAGAAATGATCAAATGGCTGGGAGCGATGGATTCGATTTCATCGACGGAAATTTTATCATTCCGGTGCACTTGAATATCATGACCGGTACCAAGTTCACCGAGTCGCTGCACTAGGTTGTAGGTGAAGGAATCGTAATTATCGACGATTAAAATCATGGCTTTGTCCGGGTTATCGGTGGCAAGAATCAGAGCCCAAAATGCTAGCGTTTATTATCGACGAAAAACGTTTCGAGGTTAAGGGCAGGTATTCTATTGACCCAATTCCAGCATGCATTTACGTTTTAGCCGTACGCATCAACAGCGTTTTTGAATTTTGCCCTCATTTTGCCCCAAGGAAGAGGCTTTATGACTACCCAAAATCTGCGTGTCAAACACGGCACAGAGACTTCGGATGTTTCATCTGCTCCGCTTTTAGACGTTGGACGTGGTAATCGACCACTGAAAGACGAAATCATGGAAGCGGTCTCAGACATTATTGATTCAGGTTGGTTCATTGGTGGACCTCATGTAAAGCTGTTAGAGGAGACGGTTGCGGAAGTCAGTCAAACTGAATTCGCAATCGGCTGTGCTTCTGGGAGTGATGCATTATTATTGGCTTTAATGGCGATTGGAATTAAACCTGGCGACGAAGTGATTTGTCCAAGTTTTACTTTCTTCGCGACGGCCAGCGCAATCCACCGGCTCGGTGGAACTCCGGTATTTATTGATATCGAACCAGACACGTTTAATATTGATGTCTCAAAAATCGAATCCCTGATTACCTCGAAGACCAAAGCGATTATTCCCGTTCATTTATTTGGGCAGTGCGCTGATATGGATCCAATTAATTCGATTGCTGAAGCTCACGGGCTGAAAGTAGTTGAGGATTGTGCCCAGGCCATTGGAGCGACTTATTCCGGGAGATCTGCTGGCAGTCTCGGTTCGGTCGGGTGCTTTAGTTTTTATCCAACCAAAAACCTTGGTGGTTTTGGTGATGGAGGTATGCTGACAACCAATGATCCAGAGATTGCTGATAAGTTGCGACTGTTGGCGAATCATGGAATGCGACCACGTTATTATCATTCAGAGGTTGGAATAAATAGCCGGCTGGATGCTATTCAAGCTGCGGCTCTGAATGCCAAAATGAAGCATATCGGCGAATACTCTTCAAAGCGTGCAGTGAACGCAGCCCGCTATGAGCAGTTGATGGTCGACGCGGGAATCGCTGATCGATTACTAGTACCTCGAGCTAATGCTGACTGTGGTCACGTGTGGAATCAGTTTACGATACGAATTCCCGAAGGTAATCGAGATCAGGTGCGGCAACAGCTCGCAGAAATGAATGTAGGTAGCGAGGTTTACTATCCGGTGCCATTGCATCAACAGGAGTGCTTTGCTTCATTGAAGGAAAACAACCTTGATTTAATCGAAACGGATCGAGCGGCAGAAGAGGTGTTGAGCCTGCCAATTTTTCCTGAATTAACCGCAGACGAACAGGAATATGCGGTCAATTGTCTGGCAAAGATTTTGGATGTCGTCGAAATGCCATTAAAAAGAGCTGGCTGACAAGTTGCAGCCGATTCAACGGTAAGTTGAAAACAAGAGTAGACGAAAAGCGGGAGCGAACCTCCCGCTTTTTTCGTAACGTAAATTCATAGACAGCTCCAAGGGTTCACTTCGCTCCGGGCGGCATCTGATTTAAAAAGAAGTTGGTGATTAAGTTTTGCAGATGGACGGTCGTGTTTTCACCTTCATTAATGGAATGTGACCGATTGGGGTACGCCATCATTGAAAACTGGCGATCCTGTTTTACCAATTCATTGATTAGCAATTCAACAGTTTGATAGTGACAGTTGTCATCTCCGGTGCCGTGAATCACCAGTAAATTACCGGTTAGATTTTTTGCGAAGTGGATGGGTGATCCTTCGCGGTACCCATCAGGATTGTCAGAGGGGACGTCCATGTACCGTTCCTGGTAAATTGAATCGTAGTAGAGCATGTTGGGTACCGGTGCAATCGAGACTCCAGTGTGATAGAGATCTGGATGTTTGAACATCGCATTGAGAGTCATTGAACCGCCTCCGCTCCATCCCCAAACTCCAATGCGCTGGCGGTCGATCCACGGATATTTTTCGGCGAGTGCTTTGACTGCTGTGGCTTGGTCAGCGGGTGGAAGGATGCCGACCCGCCGGTAAACAGTTTTACGGAAATCGCGTCCCCTCGGAACGTTGGTTCCGCGATTATCGATACTGCAGATAACGTAACCCTGTTCGGCTAATAGTCGATGCCAAAGGTACCGATTGCCACCCCATTGATTGGTAACGGTCGTGCCCCACGGTTCACCATAGACATACACAATCATTGGATATTTTAATGCGGGATCAAAGTCCTGGGGTTTCATTATCCAGACATCCAGTGGCGTGCCATCGTCGGCGTTAACTCTTGTGAATTCTGATTCCACTGGAGGGAGTTTTGATATTTCGGATCTGGCTTTCTTGTTACTGATGATTTCGCGAGTGATCTGATGAGTTGGCAGTTCAATCAAATGAGTGGTAGGAGGTTGACCAAACTGAGAGTGTGTGTGGAAGGCGATCTTGCCATCGGGCGAAATGTCATAGCTGTTCCAGCCTGTGAACTCCGCCGGGGTAAGCCGTTTCGACTTGCCTCCCGCCAGCGGAACGGAATAAAGGTACCGATCTGTTGGGCGATCGGGAGCAGCAATGAAATAGACCAGGTCATCGGTAATGCGAACCAACTTAAATGCATCGTATGGGTCATTCATGATTGGGGTCATTTTCCCGTTCATGCGATTGACTCCGAAGACGTGCCGGAATCCATCTTTTTCGCTGACCCAAAGGATTTTTTTTCCACCGTCAAATTCAACGTCGTGGTCACACGTTTCTACCCAGGCCTTGTCTGAATCGGTAAACAAAACCTTGGTTTCTCCCGTTGAGGCGTTGCCGATAAGAATTCGGTTTTCGTTTTGCTTTCGATTGAGATGCTGCAGTCTCAGTTCATTGTTGTTAATCCAGCGGGCTCTGGCGATGTAGTTTTCACGAGGATCTCCGGGAACTTCTAGCCATTGAGTATCTTTAGTACTCAGATCTACGATACCAATCCGGACAGCTGAATTCGTTTGCCCTGGTTTCGTGTGTTTGAATTTCTTTAAGGTTGGGTAAAGCGAGTCAGTGTTATTAATCAACGTGAATTCACCGACTTTGGAAGTGTCGAATTCCCAGAAAGCAATGCGCTTACTATCGGGGGACCAACGGAAGCAGTCCTTGAGGTCGAACTCCTCTTCGTACACCCAGTCGGAGGTTCCGTTAATGATTTCAGGAGTCCGTTTCGATGTCACTTTTTGTGAGACGCCAGTAGCCAGCGATTCAACGTAAACATCCCCTTCCGATACATAGGCGACGCTTTGGGCATCTGGTGATATTTTCGCGAACATTAATGAGGTCGCCGGTCGGTCGGAACCCAGTTGCCGCAGTGAGCCCGAATTGCGATCCATCAACCAGTAATCTCCTCTGGAGTGATGCCTCCAAACTTTGCGTGTGTTGGTGAAAATCAATGCGATTTCCCGATTGCGGGCCCATTGGTGACTGGCAATGGTGAGAGGCTGCTTTGCTCCAGCGGGAATCAACTGATCCGCTGGAATCAGAACGGTCTCCTCGTGCGTCACCGGGTCGACCGCAATGAGGTCGACGGCATTGGGAATTGTCTTGGAGTTCCGGTTGGTGACATATTTCGAGCCGGACGTTTCCCAATTGGGTGAAAACGACTTGGTGGAAAATCGATCACTCTTGTAAATCGACTCAACCGTGAGGGGCGGAGTTAGGTAAGACGTTCGCTGTTCCTGAGCCAAGAGCGGGCAGGTGATCAGAACTACTACAAATGTAAAATAGACTTGTTTAATCATAACGTGATAAACCTTGGATTAGCTCGAAGTCAATAAGACGTTTCAACAGGAAGGACTGGTTTTAATAAAACAATGCAAAGACATGATAAGGAGAATTGGAGGCCGATCAATTATTCGAAGTTAACGACGGATCAGGCCCACCAACCTCCGTTGACATGGATTGTCTGACCGGTGATGTAAGATGATAAATCGCTCGCGAGAAAGAGCACGACATCGCCGATTTCTTGGGGTTCGGCAAACCTGCCTAGAGGTACCATTTTGATCATTGCCTGGCGATTGTCTTCCGGGATGGATTTGCCCATTTCGGTATCTACGACGCCAGGGGCGACCGCGTTCACACGGATTTTCTGTCTTGCCAATTCTTTGCTTAAAACTTTGGTGAAGGTAACCACGCCGGCTTTCGCAGATGCGTAATTCGCTTGACCAAAAAATCCAGTAACGGCGGAGAGAGAAGCTACATTGATAATTGAAGCTCCCTCATTAAGACTGTCCACTACCGCTTTACAAGAATTAAAGACACCGGTCAGGTTTGTATCGATGACATCCGACCACTCCGAGTGGGTCATCTTTTTAAAACTCCGATCGCGTAAAATTCCAGCATTATTGACGAGAATGTCAATCCCTCCAAAGCGAGCGGTAATGTCTGAGCACATGCGGGAAAGTTGCTCGGGGGCACGGACATCGGCGGGAAGTGCAAGGCACCGGTCACCAAGAGCGTCGCATGCGGTTTGAGCAATTTTAGCGTTGTTGCCGTCGGCATCGGGAAAGTAATTGAGGATGACATTGGCACCCGCGTCGAAAAGTGAAGTAGCGGTGGCAAGCCCAATCCCCTGACCTCCCCCGGTTACAATCGCTGTTTTTCCTGTGAGGTCGATGTTGCGCATTTTGTTGTCCCTTGGTTCTTTTGATGATAGGGGGCAGTTGTGGTTTGTTTTAATAGATTGGCAAATAAGCGGCTGCTTTAGCCTTGCGGGTTCCAAGCTGGCTTCCGCTTTTCAATAAAAGCGGCGAGGCCTTCCCGGGCGTCGCTCGTTTCCCGTGCAGAGGCGGAAATTTGAATGGATTGTAAGAGTTGTTGTTTGAGATCGAAGGGAAGGCAGTTTTGAAAATGAGACTTGGTAATTGCCAGTGCTGACCGTGACCCCGTCAAGATGGCATTTATCAGTTTGTCCACTCGAGCATTCAGATCGCCCGGAGCAACTGAGTCGTAAAACAATCCAACTTCGTAAGCTCGCTTAGCGTTCATTCTTTCTCCGCTGAGGAGCAAATGATTTGCGATTCCCGGGGCAACGCGGAAATTGAGAAACGGGGTTACGATCGCGGCGGTAATGCCACGGGCAGGTTCAGGCAACATTAAGAATGACTCTGTCGAAGCCAGAATGAAATCGCATGCGAGCACCATTCCAACCCCGCCGGCAAGAGTTGGTCCCTGCATCACGGCGATCGTTGGTACTTCAATTTCAAAAATTGTCTGAAGGCAACTGGCGTAGACTTCGGAATCCTTTTGCCATTCCGCTTGACCGTCGTTCGACAACGCGCGGTCTTGCATTTCTCCAAGATCCAACCAAACTCGTACATCATCGGAGCGAGAACGATCGAGGGGTCGGTTGCGCGTCCGGTAATGACGATATCTGCACCTTGCTTAAGAGCCTCGACGATCGGCTCAGCACCAATGTAGACATTAGCCGTTTTTACTTGATCGAGATAAGGTCTCAGCGGCTGACCGTTATCCATATTTTGAAATGCTTCACCGCCATCAATCAAAGAACTCAGATCGTCGAGAATATCATCACCTTCGACGATCCCGATTTTCATGCCGGTCAAACCCTGCTCTCGAATCACAGCCGCGAGCGCTTCTCGACAAGCCACGGGATTCACCCCACCCGCATTGGCAATGATTTTAATTCCCTTT
>JACLAC010015447.1_pt1 | contig 28804 bp, 25 predicted proteins | sample 8027881 | NCBI WGS metagenome assembly JACLAC01 (sample SAMN15725517, study PRJNA655200) | protist metagenome | isolation source: fluorescence activated cell sorting (FACS) single amplified genomes of... | place: Spain: Blaines Bay Microbial Observatory, Mediterranean Sea | collected 2016-01-19 | reverse complement strand
GGCGCCTGCGTAGCCCACGGGCTTATCCTTGTTCAGCTGCGCCTCACCCGCCGCGGCAGCAGGGCCCATGGCCGCCACCTGGGACAGCCACTGCAGCTGGTCGATGGTGTCATCCGCCATGCCGGCAACGTCAGTCAGCGCAGTAGTGCCGTGGGTCTGCGCAATGACCGTGAGCGCCGCGACGTCAACCTCTTGCACCTTCTCGATCACGTCCTTTAGCTGCTGCAGCTTCGTCTTCAGGCCGACCGCGATCTGCCGATCAGTACCGGACGTCCGGTGACGCGTCCTGCAACCTTCACCCTGTTCTTCGTCTGCACCAGCCTGAGCCGCCTGCACCTTCTGGACAACCACGCCGTTCCAGAGGGCTTCCCCTTCACCGACGCCGGGTCCGTGAGCCATGGGAGCGCTGCCGGCGCCACGCGTGCTCGCGCTATCAGGCCCGTTCGCGCCTGCGCCGCTGGTGTTTGCCACGCTACTGCTGCTGCTGCTGCTCGAGCTGGCGGCGCCGGGAACCACTTCATTGTCACCCTCGCGGAACGCAAGCTGCATCCCGTCTAGGTCCAGCTCCTCGGGGTTCTCCGAGTAGGTGCTCTTGATCGGTGAGTTACTCCTCGAGCGTACACCGTTTGGCAATTTAAACATTTTGTTGTTCCCGTCCAGCGGAAACTCGCGGCCCTCGGTTGGCGAATTGGTTTCTTCACCCGGCACCTTCAGCCCGCGCTTCTTCCCGACGCCCACCCCCAGCAGCGGGAAGCGGGTGTCCTGTGCGTTGGCCTTCTTGATCGCCTTCTCCTTCTCTCTTTTCACCTGCTGCTGCTTCATCAGCTTCATCTTCACCTGCCCCAGCTTCAGCATCTTCTCCAGGTTGCTGATCGCGCCCTGCGTGTAGTCCCTGGCGTCATCTTCTCCAGGTTGGTGATTGCGTGTAGTCCCTGGCGTCATCGAACGGTGACACGTAGGTCGTGTCCTGTGCGCCCTTACGCGCATCCGTATCCGCCCGAAAGGTGTGCGTCGACGCACCCGACTGGCGCGACCCTGCACCTAACGAGTGCGAGCCGCAAGCAGCCACGTCTTCGTCCAGGCTCATGCCCAGCCCCAGCCCCATTTCCACGTCGGGCTCGCCCGCTCCGTCGTTCGCGTACGCGTGGTGTGTCGGCTCTCCGGATCCGAACTCCCCCGACATTTTCCCGAAAGACAGGCGCAAGTCGTGCTGCTGGCGCCGTCCTTCCCGTTGAGCGGCGAAGTCTCCCTCCTCCGCGTTGGCCGCCGCCGCCTTAGAAGCCAGGCTACGCGTCATGTTGCTGTTCGCTCCTCCAGCGGTTCGGCTGCCTGGCTTAAATGTGGTCTGCATGATGTTGATATTGCGACCGTCCCTCGTCAAACTTCAACACAAAGACAAAATCTAATCCAGATCTAGAAGTGCAAGTACTAGAACTACAAAATAAACAAGCTAGGACAACAAAAGATATAAAGTTAAAGACAGCAAAATATAAACAAAAGCAAAAACTACTACAATAAAACGAAGATTCAAGATAATACAGGTGTGTAGACTGGTTCAGATAAAGCAATTTTGCTCCTCTGTTCATTTACTGGTGTGCGTGTAATTGTGAGTGGACATCAACATGGTGGTGGGTAAATTTTTGATGTAAATAAATGAAGAAGTGCAATTGGAGCAATGGCAATGGTTATAATTTCGAGCGACTATATACAAATACAAGTAGATTGATGAAGTTGTCCTAATGTTAGGCCATCTTCCATTCCCGATTATGATCCTGGGAGCACTCTCCACTAGAGCCACCCGCCGCTATTCCCATCGATACGTACCCAGAACCCGTACCCGCACGAAAATAAAATAGTTGCAAGCAAAAGCGAATGCGAAAACAAAAGCAATAAACAATGCAAGTTTGACTTCAGATTCAAACACTAATTATAATTTGTAGAGAAAGAGAAACTCAAAGTCTACTGTGAGAGATACAAAAAAGTTGTTCAAATTGAAAATATAGTGAAGTTGCAAATTGAGAAACTCCAAGTCTAAGCACATGCAACTAGTAGTTCAATGACACACGTTCACATCAACTTCAATGATCCGCACTCAGTAAACACGACTTTACACAACCAAGTAAACACGACTTTACACAACCACACTACAGTTCAAGATCAGTTTAACACCAACTACCGGCACATAGTAAGGACACGATTGTACACTCAATTATCTTCATCAAGTTCAAGACCAAGATGATCAACTAACAATGACTTTAGCTTTACAAAATTAGAGTTTCTGTTTCATCGAGCTCATTCTTGTCATATCGCATTCTTTCCCTGCCGATCTTCGGAGTCGCTAAAAAGTTCGTCGCTACCTGTTCGCCAGTCTGCACCCTGTTCTACGCTGGGCTGCTCGCGTAGTGGCAAGCCTACAATGGTTTCGCTCTCGTCTCGAACTCCAAGCCCAACTCCTACACCTGCTTCACGAAGTACGGTGGCGTTGAGTGAAGGAGGTGTAGGACTTGGGCTCCAGACTGTTGAAGTTGCGTGTGAGTCGCTTCCACCACTACCATTAGCAGTAGCAGCACCACTCGATGTCCACCATGCATACCCGTTCTTAAAATAATCGCAAGTCGCGTCGATCAACAGTGCACAACCTAGCGGAACAGCGATCCTTAAACTCCGCCGAACGCCCGCGTCTAATTTTTTTTCCTGTCCCAACTTGATCAGTCCTGTATTACTAAGTTCGCATCAGCTAGAGTGTTGGAAAAAGGTTGCGGAAGCCGCCGACCAGATACGGGTAGCGCTTGTCGAGCGGCAGGTTGTAGCCGTCGGTTGTGGCGGAGAGCGAGGACGCCGGCGATGATGATGGTGTTGAGGTTGACGATGAAGACGCGGCAGTAGATACACCCGACACGCCCTGTCCATACCACCCTTGACCTAGCGGTTGTTCTTGTCGCTGAAGCTGATCAAGATCATCGTGCTACTGTATAGGCTGAGACGGAGAAGTAGAACTCGTAGAACTTGATCACGTTCACGTTGAAGATCAAGGCGACGCTCCACCATCAAACGAGAACAGCTTGTAGCCTTATCCACCAACCGCACCAATGATACCGCCGGCCGCCATCCCTAAAAACGCACACGCTACGGGTCCTGCCTCGTTCAGTTGTTCTGCCTGCTTGTCGGAAAGCCCTCGTCGAACTCCCACGCGGATGTGAAAGCGCGCGGGGGGGGCTGCGACGCAGGAGGTTGAGCATCTTCGTTTACTGTTGCGTTCTTCTGGTCCTCGCTCCACTACGTACTCTTATTATATTTTTTATATTCACGAACTTACACTTAGTTCTTTAGTAGATACTCATACTGATACGCCTGCGCCTGAAAAACTTTTATTAAGCGGAAGACCATGAAGTTGACTTCTATGGATAATAAGAGGGAGAGCGACAGAAAGTGCAAGAAGAAGCCCACTAATTCTAATATCAACATCATGAATGACAACAAGATTAAGTACGCATCATGAAGAAAGTATCACTTCATCGACTATCAATCATTGAGTCTTGATGAGTCTCACAATCACTTGATGAAATATATAGATATCGTACCACCTGTTGTTGATCCCCAAATAATATTAAGATTAACCATAACCAGTAGCCCTCCCATCCACCTCGCAAACGCATGCTTGAATTCGCGACCTCGCCGCTACTCCGCGGGTCTAGCCCAGTTGGCCAGGTCGCCTCACGGCCCCGGGCCCAGCGCGTAGCTGTGCATTGAATTTGAAATATTAATATTGACTTTTACTTTTACATACTAAACATCAGCGACTACCTATTGACCTCTGGGTTCTTGAAGATGCTCAGCACACGCACGCGTGTGAGCAAGAACACTGGTTTTCGTATTACACGCACACGACCACTATACTACTAAACTTCTACATCAGTTGTCTCTACTTCTACATCATTGTCTATCTACACGCACACACACGGAGTATGCTATTACAGCGAGGAAAACTTCCGAGCTTGCATTTGCAACTCATACTCATTCATCTTCCTGTATCTACGTTCTTCTTCACTCACCGACTTGTACTATCGTTATCGCTAGTCCGAATCCCTTTCACTTCACTTCTCCGCTTACCCTCCTTACATCTTATTCTTCTTCTTCTTCTTCCGGTCCTCCTCCTCCTCCTCTTCTTCTTGCCTCTTTCTCTCCTCCTCTTCCTGCTTCTGTCTCTGCTCTACTAAGAAACGTGATGGCCTGTACTCCTTCTCTGTATCAAACTTCTTCTGCTGAATGTACTCGTCGTCCCACTCTTTCCCGCGCTTCGGGTCGCTGGGGTGCTACAGATGGTAGCCCTTCTCTCTCACACGCGCCGCCTCGGCCGCGGCAGCCGCGGCGGCCGCCTCCTACTTTTTCCTCTTATATGCGCTCTCCTCATATAAGCGGTTGTCTTTCATCATGCCGCTGAATCTACTTTCATTCTCTTTCTCATTGTTCCCATTCACATTCACTACGTTCGCACCGCCAGCCGGTGCCAGTTGTTCCTGTTTCACTTGCACTTGCTTCACAGGGACGGGGGAAGGGACGGGGGAGTTGATGTTGAAGCCCAGCGGTTTCACAGCTTGCCCGCCGGCGTGCGCGTGGAAGTACTTGGCCGTGTCTGAGTGACCACTAATACTCATCCCAATACTCATCTTCCTGATGGCGCGTTCTTCGGGACTCATGGCCACCGCACCTTCTTCCTCCAGGCCCTGCAGATCCAGGTGCAGCTTCTCCGCTCCCGCGGCAGCGTCCATGTCGTCCATGTCGTCCATGTCGTCCATCTCTTCCTTGTCCGCGTCCATCTCACCGTCCACTTGCATTTCTGCGTCGGCCATGTCATCCTTGTCCTTCGCATCGTCCACCCACTCTTCGTCCAAGTCCAACTCATCGTCGTCCAGAGCTTCGGGCCCTGCAGGCGCAGCCTTCGTTTCCGCCGCCGCGCCGGCCGGTGCGCGCGCGCCTGCCTTCGTTTCCGGCAACGCCGCCGCGCCGGCCGGTGCGCGCGGCGCCTTCGTTTCCGGCAACGCCGCCGCGCCGGCCGGTGCGCGCGCGCCGTCTCCGTCCTCGTCTTTCTCACCGACTTTCCCACCGACTTTCTCACCCAGACCTACCACTTCCTCACCCATTTCCTCACCATCTGCCTCCTCTTCCATCACTTCATCCTCATCCATATCATCGTCCGCCACGTCCTCGATCTCGATCTCGTCCTGGTCAGCCACGTCCTCGATCTCGATCTCGTCCTCCTCCTGCTGGCCGTGGTAGATGCTGGAGTGTGAATCAAATTTTTTTTCGCAAAATATTTTAAATTAATTTTAATCAATTTCCGAGGACATGGATTTTTATTTTTAATATTGAAAATTCTTGAAAGAGAAAGACTAAATAAATATTTTCATGAAGAGTTCCCTTTCCGACGAGAGGACGGAGTCCGAAATCAAAACCAAAAGAACCTACCTCCGCGCCCGCTGCAGCAGCGTCTGGCCCTGCTTCGTCCGGCCGCCCACCGGCACGAACCCGCGGATGTCGAGCTGCTTTCTATTATGCCACCACTGCCCTGATCCACCCGTTCTTCTTTTGATTTTCGCTACTACTTCTTGCTCACTACGCGCCCCTTCTTATTCAGTATGAGGTCCTTCTTCGTGAGGCCGCCGACCTGGAAACAAAGAATAAGTAGGTAACAAAGAATAGGTAACAAAGAAGAGGTATACAAAGAATAAGTAGGTAATATTGACTCAAAGTCGTAAATCAGGTAAGTATAGTGACATGGAGATAGTCATTGTCATAGAGTAGTAAGTCAAAGTCAGTGTAAGAGTAGCAAAATTTGAGAAAATTGCGAGAATCCCAGCATAGTAAATCCGTTTATTTTGAGCAGTTTGGCCACCGTGCTCCGGTGCATCTCGCGAAGTGAGACAGGAAAGCATCGCGAGAAGTGGCAGTTTTTCGACGTGCCCAGGTCGAAATGGAAAAAAGATTTTTTTGCTGCGAATGCTGAGGCTGAGAAGGCTGCTCAGCGCATGTGAATGCGATGTACGCGAAGCTGTGCAGGCGCGGTATGAAAAATACACATAAGGACGAGTTTTGGTCCGGGCAGACCCAATGTAGCTGACTGAATTGATCACTAATTATTTACATTTAGCTCATCAAGTTCTACTAGATGTCATGAACGCAACAACATAACTGACCGTGCGGTTCCTCCTGCCGTCGAACACGGCGCGGTTTCATCCTCACCGCGTCTTGTACCCCGATGCCACAGTGGTGGATTTCTTTTTCTTCATGGATTTCTTCTTCATCACCTTGGGCTTGGCGTTCTTGGCTTTGCGCCGCATGCTCATGCGCATGCGCATGCGCATTCTCGCTTTCTTGACCTTGTCCTTGACCGCAGCAGGACGGCGCATAGGTACAATTGGCACGGCGAGCACGGGGCGCTTCATGGCCGCGGGAGGCTGCACAGAACGCTTCATGGCTTTGGCTTTGGTGGACATAGCTTTGGGCATTCTTATACTATGGGTGTATTGATTCTTGACGACAACGACCGTTCTTCCAACTTCTTGAATACAACTACTCCTACCTACTTCTTAGTAAGTACTTACCTACCGTACTTACTTACCCTTAGCAATACGGTTTACCTTACTGCACTTGCACTGAAGTTTATGTTTATCCGAAGTTGTACTAGTTACTGTCGTCGAGGGAGAAGTAGAAGGAAAACAGAGACGAGACTTGGCGTTTACTGCGACACATTTGCCACGCTGTATACGCGCATCCGCATCAGAACTTACAGCTTCATTGCACACGCACACGCACACGAAATATCACGCACGAATTCACTCAACGTCAACTCATACAACGTCTACTCATATTCTTCGATTACCACTTGTCCATCTCAAATCTTCTTGTGACTAATCATGATCAGTCCCAGCGGCGCGTGAAAAAACAAACACATTGACGCGGCGCGTGTCTCCTGCATCCTCTCCTTCGACCTTAAGCAACTATGTCCAGACCTAAACAAGACCACTAAACTTTGCCCTATATCTATATGCTTCTGAGAATTCATACTGACACTCGGAAAAAAATCTAATTCGTTTTGTTTCGCACGAACACTCACACATACACATACTGGTCACACTTTTTGACGATATCGCATGCATGCAAATTCATTCACACAAACTTGGTGGACTTCCGCTTCACTTCACCTTCATCATTCATCAAGATGAGGTCAAATTACCACCTTACCACCTTACATTCCTCTTCCTCCGACGCCACCACCACCGCCCCCTCCGATAATTTTCTTCCCCGCATTCACCAAATGGCTATGACTGTTCTTCCCAGCCATGGCCATCCCCTGCTTCTCCGCCCGCTGCGCACCGTACACCTGCTCCATGCTGCTCTGGTTGTTGAACAGCTGCTGCCTTCTTGCTTGCACGCGCTGAAATGAAGACCCCGACCCGTGCCGGTCACTAGTAGGACCGCTTGGGAGGCGCACCGCCGCGTTGCACGATGAAGTCGCGAGGGTCGCGCGCGAGCGGTTGCTGCATCTGTTGCTGCTGCTGTTGCTGCATCTGTTGCGGGTGCGTCGGGTCACCGAATCCGCCAATCTGCTGCATCTGTTGCGGGGGCACCACCAAGTGCCGTCCACCGGCGCCCGCCCGCGTGTTGAGCTGACTGTTCGGCCCTGACGGTGCCTGCGGCGCGAGTGGCGAGAAGAAAGCGCTGCCGTTGTCGTGCTGAGGATCAGTAGGTGACGCAGACCCACCGTTGTGGTTGTGGTTGTTGTTCGCGCCCTCAGCACCGCCATTATTGTTCTTGGTCGCGCCCACAGAGCCTGAGCCTCTCGCGTTCGCGGGGTTCTGCAGTCACGCCTTCGGATTCGCGATCTTCATGTGCGCAATCTCTTTCGATAAGCCTTGGATTTTCGATGCTTTCGGGATGTTGATGCTCGACCAGTCGACCTGCTCATGCTCTGCGGGTTTCTTGACGACTGGAGAGCCCGCTGGCGCCGCGTATGCGGAGACTGCACCGCCGTTCGCGTTGGTGTGCACTCAACCTGCCACGGCACTCGACGACGAAGAGGAAGAGCCAGACGCCTTGCTGTTTTTCTTGCTGGCTTTCGCTTTCCCGCTGCTCTTGCCGGCGTTCACAGGCGTGACCGGGCCAGCCATAACGCCGCCGCCGCCAGCGCCACACGCCGCGCCGAAACTGCCCACGAAGGTCGCGTTCAGCACCGCCTGCATGCCATCCTTTTCCTATTTCACCTCGGCACCTCCTCGTTCGATGAGCTCCTCACGCTCAGCCAAGATGGCCTTGAAGTACTCGATGTCCTGGAGAAAAAGACAAATATTTTTTTCAGTTGGTTTGTGATTGTAGAAGATGTAGTGAAGGGCAGGCCGCGGAGTGCTACGACTAGTAAAAAAAACATGGAAATTCTATTGTAATGATAATGAACACCCTCCAAAACCAATGATATGGCCCAGTTTCGAGGGCGTATTTCAACGCATACTGCACCTATCATATGATCTACTTTAACTATGTTAGAAATTACATCTTTAGTAAATTGTAAATCAGTATCTAGTATATGCCTCACCTCACTACTTCTGCTCTATGACACCTGATAAAGAAGATGATGAAGATGAATTATATTTGAGGTGTACTGATAGTAAAGTTAAGAAAGACACGAACAAGAATGGTTGGTTATCTTTATCTAGCAGTCCTTAAATGCATCAAAAACGATAGAATTCCGAATATAATACATTTACATATAAAAAAGCTAGTGATATAACAAAATGCATATCAAAAAGCTAGTGATATAACACGTAGCTTCAACTCATGCACGTGATCCAGCTCCATCCGCTCTACTTCCAGCACCTGCGCTTTGTAGAGCAACTCCAGAAACGCGCGCAGGTCGCGGTTGCCGTCGCCAGGCCCGCCGTGATTCCCGGCTCCCGTAACTCCCGTAATGCTACTAGATCCTTGAATGAAGCCCCTTGTTCCGTTGTTTGTTACTACTCCAGGCCCTTCTTCAGCTCCCGTCTCCTACTACTCGAACGCCTCGATCTCGCTCCGGATCGTGCGGTTTTCTTCCTCCTTCTTACTAGACAATCTCCTTCCTTTTTGACACTTCACTAGTTACTACAGTTTTTGCCGGTCACTATCTCTCCTTCTCCAGTTTTTTCAGCTCCTTCTTCGACAAAGGCTTCTCCTTCTTCGCCTTCTTGGAGGATGCGGATGGACTCGGCGCAGGGCTTCAGCTGGCAGAAGGCGCACGCGCGATGTTGCCGCCCGGACCACTACTTACAGTGATAGCCTGCCCACTCACGGGGTCCAGATCCTCTCCACCGTTCACGATCCTGTCGAGGATGCTCATAGGTCCAGATCCTCTCCACCGCTCATAGCTCGCCTTCATCTGCTTTCAGATCCTCTCCACCGTTCATATCATGCCTCAGTTTTTCTCGAGCGCCGTCAGTTTCCCGGCCTCCAGTGACTCTATCTCCATCAGCTCGCGCTGCAGCCTGTTGGAGTTGAGTTGAGATGAGTGTTCAGAGTGTATGTGTAAGCGTAGCAGGAAGTACAACATGAACATCATTAGTCATCAATGTAGATCGCACTAGAGGATAAGAGGTGAAGTGTAACGACGAATCTGAATCTCATTGTCCTCGGTATTATCAGTATTCTAGATATAGGAAACAACAACAAGCAGTAAACATTTAGTGTGATAATTAGAGAGATATAATAAGCAAAAGTCTCACCGAACCCGCTCGTCGAGGCACCTGATGGATGGAAGTGGAATGAGAATGAGAATGTATGACTATGAGATGTAGTTGTAGATGAATGTGATTAATGTTTGATGTTTGTAGTAGCGAGCAAAAAGGTTTTGGTGTATAGTAGATTATCATCTTCTATCCTCGTTCGTCGTCATCATCTTATCTTCATCCTCGAGTATGCAAGTTTGATGGTAAACCTAAACTTGGGCCACCCCAATATGGCTTGCTCGAATACCTAAATTTCAAGAAAACTCAACAATATCACGAGAGTGACGTTCTGTCAAGGTCGAATTGTTTACGAAAAAGTCCAGCGCTGACGTTGGGAAAAAACATGTAGCAGCGGTGGAATCTTTCATCCAAGTAAGTTGTATTTTTTGGAGTACGGGCTCGCAGATCCGAATGTCGTACTCATTGCCATAGGCACGCAAAGACTTCTTACCATCAAGGTCTAACAGCGACATATCGTAGATGCATAAGCAGGGACATACGCATATATAGCTGGTGACGGTGACGCGTAAGAGATACGTTAGGATTATGATTGCTCAAGTTCGCGTGAGACTGAGAGCAAGACTTGCTCCTAATCGTGGACTGCAGCTGTACTGACGCTGGTTTTGACCGGAGACGGCACTCACTAGCGACTAAATAGACTATTATAAGGTGACTGAGCAGGTGATTGAAGTGACTGACCAGATGTACATGAACATGATGGGTTGCCAGTATAGGTAGAGTCAAATGTACACCTAGTTATTACACACCCAAGGAGCCACTCACAGGTAAAGCAGCATGCTACATCTGTACAGAGCCTCGTGACATCGTCCGCACTTAGTTACAAGACAGCCAGCAAAGTGAAGAAAAATAAGCAACTCACTGCACGATTTCCTCTTTCCACTTCTCGCTCTCACTCACGCACCGCTCCCCTGCTCACACTGCGCGATCTCCGCCCTCCGCCTCTCACTGGCGCTCCGCCGCTCTGCCCGCGCCCGTGCCCGTGCCCTCACTATCAAGACTATTTCATTTCTGCAGCTCCTGGATCTGCTTCATCTTCTTCAGCCCCACAATTTCCTTGCGCAGGTCACTAAATTATGTTCAGCCAGTACGGGTTGGATCACGCACCGCCCGCCGCTCCCGACCCCAATGAGCCCATGCCCGCGCCGCCGCCGCCGCCGCCGCCCGCCTGGTACTGGTACGCGCCGTACGCGGCTGCGCCGTAGGGGCCGGCTTGTTGATCGGGGCTGGAGGTGGATAGTGAGTGTTAGAGTGTTAGACTGTTTGACTTTTTATTTGAGTAGAAAAAGATTTTGTTCAGAGTATCAGGGCATTCCTGGCATCTACAACTACATACAACCACTCTCCTGCAAAAGTACGTTGATCTGCGGCGCGAGGACAAGGGTAATCTGTGTTTGGCCCGTTTGATGTTCAATCATTTATATTTCCATATATTCGTAAACGGATATAGCCAAAAAGGCACCTCACATAACAGCTAAGTCTGAACCCATAAGAGCCCTGAAAACGAGCCAAAATGCACCTAAAATACCATATTTCACCTTCTTGCTATATTGATATTCATCAAGTGCTCACCCGCTCACGATGTTCTTGCACACCGGGCGCTGCGCGACGATGTTCTTCTATCTGTTCGCGTACTTCAGCGTGAGCACGGTCTCGTCGTAGTCTCTGGCTAGACTGGAAACGAGGGCGACCTGGAGAAAGAGGTGGTGGAGAGTTGGAGAGTTGAACTGGTTAGGATACTAGATCTTGAAGTGAAAAAGGACTACTCGTAGTGTCGTAGTTGATCGAGCTGAGAAGAGGAAGAGGAAAAAGAAGAAGATGAAAAAGACTTTTTGTTGTAGCAAGTCGCAACCTGCAGGTGTCTCGAGTGGCAAGGAAAACGAGTCGAACGGCATCGTGTCATGGCATTCGCAGTCGGGCTCGGGAGCGCGGTATATCCTGATACACATGAATGTTCCGCTAAGACCCCAGCCAGACGAACAGTCAAATCATGGCGAAATGGTCATCTTCTGGCAGCTTCCGCCCATCACCTAAAAGTAAAAGGGAATGTAAAATAAGCCAATAAACCAGCCGAAAGTAGAAGGTAGAACTCACCATCACCGTCTTGCAGTTGCCCCCCAAACTGTCCTTCAGCAGTCTTGTTAACTTCGAGTCGCGGTACGGCACGAACGAACGCCTCCTACTATTCCGCCAAAGCGTTGATGCAGTTACCGAGCGCCAGCAGGCTGCGGTTGATGTTGCTACTACTCGGACTGCCTCGCCTTGGACGCAGCTACAGATAAACCCGCATTGTGGTTGGTCCGGTCACTACCGACCAGCGAGCTGTTCCACGGCCGCGCTCTAGCTGTTGCGCTCGCTGCCGGCCAGGTCCACGAAGCTGAAGCAGCCCTCGGCTTTCGCGCCCGTCGGCACGCCACCAACGCCTGCTTCTGTGCTGTCTCAGTCGGCGCCGCTCAGCTCCGTCACCGCCGTGATCTGGAACACCGCATGGCTACGCGACGACGTCAGGTTACTAGTTGGTTTCTTCTGTGGTGCGGTTCAGGTTGCCTTTCCGCAGCAGCTCCATCGCCGCGTCACTAGGAGGTGATGTCGTACTCGTTCAGGCCAGAGACGTAGCTGCCCTTGACCGGGTCCTCCCGCAGGTCGAGGTGGCTGACCAGCTTGGCGCCCAGGTCCTTCTGCACATTGGTCGCGTTCTTGGCATTGGCTGCTTCATCCGAGTGCGAGTCCGGCAGCAGATCCTTGATGTTCTCGTTGTAGATTTCCAAGAAACTGCACTTGATCTTACTGCTTGCCTTCTTGAGCTCGAAGATCTTCTAGATGGCCAGGGTGATGAGGCCTGCGTCCTTGCTGTCTGCACCGTCTCCGACGAGGCCTGCGTCCTTGCCGTCAGCGACCGTGTCTTGCTCAGACACTGCCGCTGCCGCTGCGGCCTTCTTGTTCGGAGACGACTTGCTCGGAGACGACAAAGAGCTGCTGCTGCTGCTGCTGCCGCCCCATGCCGGCCCATCGCGCACCCAGGTCGCCTGCGCGCCCTGCCGGCCCATCGCGCACCCAGGTCCCATCATCGTGAACGTTTTGCCGCTCCCCGTCGCGCCGTACGCGAACACCGTCGCGTTGTACCCTCACACGAAGTCCTCTCATAACTCACTACAGCTTCAAGTCACTAAATAGGTCACTAATTGCAGGAGCTTTGGTCAAATCAGTGGTCGAAGGCGTATCTCTTCTCCTTCGAATGGCGATTATCCCCATTATTTCAGTGCCCCCGTACGATGTTCGCCTGCTTCATGTAGTCGATCTTGCCGGTGGTTGGTTCCAGCAGATAATCACCGAAGCCGTTGTGATCAGCAGGGTCGTGCACTACGACGTTCCCGTTACTACTGCTGCATGTGCACGATGGACTGTTGGTCGGCCAGCGGCGCGTTCGGGTTGGGGTTGGCGTTGCCGGCGCTGTTGGCGTTGCCGGCGGCCGGGAGCGGGCGCGCGCGGACAGCGACCTGGAAGTATGGTGAAATTTTTTTTTTAAAGTATCGGACCACCAGAAGGAGAAGGCGAAGATGTTTGGCGGCAATATATACTTTAGCTTGGTAGTGGAGGCTGGCTCTATTAACTCTATGACGTCAGCACTGATGTGTTAGAAAAATTCACTCTACGACGTCAGCACTGATGTGTTAGAAAAATTCAAAATACAAGAACTCAGCCGATCATGAACCATCGGACAACATCAAGGCACCTTGAAGTCTAAGATACACATGAACCAAAATCCACATAAACTCACCCTGATTTTCGAATTCTTATCGGCCATGATGCTATTTGCTTAAGCTTATAATAATATGATTTTGATTGCTCTTCGTCTTCGACGTATACTAATACTAAACTTCTACTACACTTGTTCCTTGATGCTTACTCCAGTGACTGACGAATTCACGTTACCCCTTAGTGGGTGTTTATCCCTATATCAAATTCTAAACCCTATCTTCTAAACAGCGCACCTTTGTGCCCGATCTACACTCACTTCTAAATGTCTATAGTCTACTGGAACTCACGGTCACGACTTTAGTACTTTATGTCAACGCACGATGACGTCGATCGTGCTGAGCAATGTAAGTTTGCAGATGATCGTATGTTGTAGATGAAGTGATAAAGATAAACCCTAGAGATCATGACTGCGATTGATTGCAACCGAAATGGAAGCGTTCCCTCCCAACCTTCCTTGGCACTGAGATGATGACTGGGTCCCATAGTGGATTGATACAGTTACAGATGCAGATCCATACAATTCGGATTAAGTTTAAGATACGACATCAGGAGCATGAAGTGAGTAATCACACTCAGCATGTGAGTAATCACACTCAGCATAAACAAGTGAGTGCCAACTCCAGCGTATACCAGATTTAGAATCATCAAGCCTTTTTTTATTCAAAATCGAGGATATTCGTTGTCATTGTCCCTGTACATCAACATCAAGTTAGTAGTTGTACTTCACTAACATAATTCCCTTCAACATCAAAATCAAAATCCTATACCTATTCAGTTATCACACTCTTGCCATCAGATGCAGATGAAGACTGCCTCTGCCGGTCACGTCTAGACGGCAAAAACATATCACAAAAACATATCACGTCTTCTCAATTCAGATTCACCCGCTCCACTCCAACCAGCGCCTCCACCGCCGCCACCGCAGCCGCCACCTCAGCCTCCTTACAGCGTTTTTTGTATGTCCAGGTTGTAGTACGGCTTCTTGTAGCCGAGGGCGCGCCGTCTTTTTTCCTCCCACTCCTGCGCGATGCCCTCGTAAAAGGCGTCCTCACTACTCATGGTTCGCTCAGTACCGCTGGCTCGACACCGCCGTGTACCGCTATGCGCACGCGCCGTTGTACATGTTCACGTTCTGATCGTGCCTGGAGGAACAAATTATTATTGCAAAAAGTTTTTTTATTGCTGGGATAATGGCGCGGAGGTTGATGACGCGGAGGCGGAGAAGCACGATATTCAGACAACAAGGAGAAGTCGGTGTCGGGCGGGGTCAATATAGCTGACTCCAAACCTCCACAAAAATCCTAAAAAATCACTTTTTTTGACAGCATGCGCACCTGTAGAGGTCCTTAGACTGCGCATTGTTTGATCATCTTCTTCTATCTTCTACATCATGATCATATAACAACTACAGTTGTTCATTATACTCAACGTTCAACTACTTACAATAGACATAGACACAATAGACATATATTAGAATAGACATAGAATATACAGACGCCTCACTTGAACTTGTTCTCGTCGTTGCGCCGCTCACTAGGAGCTCTCTATTGTCGTCCATTTACTAGTGGCACCCGTACAGGCACGCCAGCGTCCCCGCGCCCAGCAGCGCCAGGCGCTGCGCCTTGGTAAGATTTTGCAAAAAGCGGTAGGGCGGTCACTTCGGGTCGTAGCGCGCCCAGCGGTTGCCCAGCGCTCACACGTCGCCCACGTCTTTCTGAAGTTTGATGAAGTTGAAGTTGATGATGTGGAGGATGAGTTGATCATGTGGAGAATGTTTGTTGAATTTTGATGATTTGGAGAATGAGTTGATCATGGGTAAGGATTGGTAGTTAGAGTGAGAAAAAGGATTTGTCTTTAGAGAAGGTCAACGGCATCATCGTGAGGATCGATAACATCAAGGCTGATCTTGCTTTTAGTGCTGCAGGTCTTCATCACTTATCATGATTGTCCACCTATGGCTTAAGGTAGGGGGCTCTGAGCTCATGTGTTCAGCGTCTTAGACGTGTTACATATTCCAGTTCAGCGTCTTAGACGTGTTAACTGGAGAATGTTGAGTCACATATTCCAGTTGGCTTATGTAAGCCACATATGCCAGTTGGCTTATGTGAGCCACATATCCCAGTTGGCTTATGTGAGTCACATATCCCAGTTGGCATATGTGCATAAACGTCTGCATCTGGTCCCAATGCTGCAGCGAATTGTTTAGCCGAGCTGCCGCCGAAAGATGCCGAGCTGCCGCCGAAAGAATTGTTTAGCCGGGCTGCCGCCGAAAGAGACAGCCAGGTGCATTACTCAATTCTGCTTGCTGACCTCGTGTCCGTTGCCGTTCAGAGAATTTCAAGATACTGAAGGTGACGCCAACTCCTAGCTGACTCTAACTGTGACGGTGACCTTAGAAGCTGGTGATGGTGAATATTCCTACATCAAGCTCTGCAGCATAGACAAACTAATAGCACATTGTATAACAAGCGAAGGTATACAAGGAGTTTACTAAATAATCAGTTCAATGAAGCGACCTTCGGAACGGACGGATATGTAAGTAAGCAAGTGCATCAAAAAGCATTTATAAGGACTTTCATGTAAGACAAGGCGAACTACTACATACTTCGAAGCATTCGCACGTCTAACGGCGGCATCGGCTCGGCCTCCAGAGATAATATTTATTGAATCCGCAGACACACGCTCCATGATAATGGTTACACTACTTGCGCGCAGTGTAGTCTTAGAGCGCGTGTCTGTAGTTCCTATTAAAATAAGACAGAGGTGAGCTAGTCATTACATGTTGCAGTCGTTTGCTGATTGGACGAGGCTTAGTGTGAGCGAGGTTAGAAACTATTAATCTTAATCATGTGAAGACAAGAATTCAAGATCAGAGTATAACGTGGAGCTCCAAGAAGAACAAACATCAAGGTGAAGCGAAATGGATATCATCATCTAGGTAGAGTGCAGAGAGTGTGACAAGCAGTCTTGACTTTTTCGAGATTCAAATGTGACAACTTTTCTTACGAGTGCTGGTGCTTCTAGCTTGAACGGTCGATCTCGACGAATTCGCTTCGAAGTCTCGACGTTCTTGTTGTTCACACATTCTCTATCAGCGCGTACTGCTCAGCTTATGTTCACACACTCTGACTCTGATGATAATTCCTGTAGCTTCAAAACCTGTAGTTTACTCTCCACGCAACTCTACGTTTACTACGATCTCGCACTCTTGTCTTCATACGGGGGCCGACAGGCCCCTGTTGCTCCCGCAGCCAACGACTACGGGATAGTCAACCGATCAGCGACTGTAACACCGCCGTGGTTACGCTCAGTTTGCCATTTCGCTAGCGTCCCGTCTCGTCTACTAGACGAATTTTTTAAGTAAGTACAAATTTATTACATTACAGCAAAACACGGGTAAGCCTAAAAGAACAACTAATTCTTCAAGGACACCTGCAACGTAAATTTAGTCTCTCACCTCGTCCTCCTTGTACGCAATCCAAACGTAAATTTAGTCTCTCACCTCGTCCTCCTTGTACGCAATCCCAAACGTAAATTTAATCTCTCACCTCGTCCTCCTTGTACGCAATCCCAAACTACCGCGCCTGCTGGTACTCGGGCTGTACCGACCCATCGTCTCGCAAGCTGATCTTGCTCGGGTCGCGCGCTATCGTCTCCTGCAAACTCTTGTCCAGAGCACTACTAGCTGCCGAGGCCGAGGAGCCGCTCGTGCGGTCAGACGCCCAAGGTCGGAAGGTTACGTGCTGCTCCTGCTCCTGGTCTGGATGGATGGGGAGAGCCACCTGCGCCTGTAGGGCCGAAGCCACTCACCGGCCCGCCGCCGTGGCGCGGCGGAGGCCCGCCGCCGCCCATGCAACGGGGTCGCGAGCGCGTCAGCCACGGCAGGAAGCTAGAAGACTGCGAAGCAGAAGAAGAAGAAGAAGAAGAAGAAGCGCACGCGTACGTGTAGGCGTCTCCAGAGCGCTCGGTAGCATAAATTGAGGATGATGACGAACTAGCACGCGTTGCTGACGTCGTCGATGACGAACTCGCAGCACGCGTAGAGGCCGTAGCAGTTGTCGATGTAGATGTAGTTGTAGAGTATCACCTCGCGCACGCGCGTCGGTCCCGCGTGTGTCATCCCCACCGTCATTGCTGCTGCAGCTGCGTCGTTGCTTGCGCGAGATGCGAGTTGCAGTTGCGAAAAGCGCCCCCTGGCCGCACGCCGCGCGCGCAGGACGCAAGTAGAGAAGTCATGGTCAGAATAAACTGACTTGTTTCTTATCGTTCGAGGATAGTGTATAGAGATATCAATTTATGAATAAAATTTCTTTCTCTCCTCTCCGTCACCGTCTCTTTCTTTCTCTCCTCTACGTCACCGTCTCTATGTTATTGTTATGCTATTTATTTTTTTAGGCGAAGTGCTGGCATCCTATGGCTATGCCGCAGGACAGTCGTGAAACTTGAAGAAGTGTTGCAGTGTAACCTACACACAGACACGACGCAGATAGTGCCCACTGACGAGAAAAAACGACGCAGATAGTGCCCACTGACGAGAAAAAACGGAGTATCTTACATCAAACCAAAACACGGAGTATCTTACATCAAATCTCAAAAAACGAAAAGTAATCACTTTATTGCGAAAAAAATCGCCTGTATACGTATACCTGTATGCCGCTCGTGTGAAGTATTTTTACGAGATCATCGAGCGCACTCATCAATTGACATGATCGTCAAACGGAACAGGCTGCAGTCCCTTAGATACGTCATCATGAAAAGGAACGTACAATTTGAACCTGAAGCTGAAGGAACTACTTCATATACACATACACGCACACGTATTCGAATTCGAATCCAGTCTCAATCTCATCCTCAATCACACTCACACACAAGGCGGAGGCTACCACGCTTTACATCGACCGCTCCCTTGCCCACTGTTTGCATACTTTACGTTTACATCGACAACTTGTCCCAATCCCAAGACTCATCAAAATCATGATCCACCTCCTCTAAAGGAAAACCAGCTGCAAGTGACTCCGACGGTTCTGACTCCGACTCTGAGTCGGCTTCGAGCTCGGAGTCAGCTGCGCCGCCACCGTCGCCCATCTCAGCGTCGGCGTCAGTTGCGCCGCCACCAGAGTCGTCGAAGATTAGCAGCTGCAACAAGTTTAGGACTGCTGGCGCTGCGGCCACCTCCACGAATTGGAATTGCAATTGTCCGTCACCAGCAGCAATGGCGTCGTTCAGAGGCGCCGGAACAACTGGCACTTGCCCGGACGCAATGGCGTCGTTCAGAGGCGCCAGAAACACGTCCAAAAAGTCCCCCGTCAGGTTCAGCAGGAGCTCCAGCTGACGCCACGACTCGCCCCAGGTGAACATGATGCACTGCTGGCTGGGCAGAGGCCATCACTCCGCCTCCGCCGCAACCTCTTCTCTCCATCTAGCAACCTACTCCAGGCGATCTCGGGCCCAGCAGTCGCGAGTCAAATGCGATTCGTAGTTGAACTCCGCCTCGTTGCGTCCCTGTCTGTCCCATGCATCAAACTTGTAGTCCGTGAAGGCTGTTGGAATAATTCCCTCTAGATCTTCTCTCAGCACCGCCTCCACGAGATCCATCTTGGCCACCGCAAGAGCCGGCGTAAGTGTTGCACAGCCCGGCTTAGCGAAGCCGAAGCGCTCTATCTTACACAGCTGTCGCAGCTGGTTGTACTTGGAGCGCAGGGTGACTACCATTCACGTAAAAAGCTCCCCGTATTCCTGTTCGAGTTCGTGAAGCTCTTCATCTTCTTGTTCGTGAGCAGGCAACACCGGTGACATTTTGTCGATTAATTCGTGCTTAATCTAGGTCGGCGTCGAGTACGTCATTATAGTCGAATTGTTACAAATACCGTTACATTTATCAATGTCAAAGTCAATGTTAGTAGGTCAATGTCAATGTGATTATGAGTAGAGGATGTGAAAGTAAGAAACCGTCATAAGTTGCAACACATACACACAGGGACAGGCTCTCACGCTTAGTAAATACTTTTTGTCTGCTCTCAAGAAGAATAAATCCCATATGGATATGTAATCGATGCGCGTGATATAGATTACTTTAAACAGCGATAAGTTAAGAAAGATTGTTCACCCAAAAATAAGATACAGAAGACGAAGAGTTTATAGATCTTTTTGTAACTCACGATCACATTCTATCAAAATTCCAACTTAAGAATGGGCTGACAGTTGTGTTCAGTGCCCAGTCGTGGATGAAGAACTGAAGTTTTATCATACTTCTACATCGGTGATGAAGCTTACTTCTTCGAATCTAAATCAATATCAGCTGAAACAAACTACTATGTCTACAACGCTATACAAAAACTGCATTCAACAAATCTGCATATACAAAAACTGTATTCAATCGCTAGTTTTATACAACTGATAGTGATACTTCAACTAAATGCTTCGAGCAACGATTTTTTTTGCAGCGCGTTCGGTACAAGAGTCCCCATCATATCGTAAAAGAACGCCACTGACGTGACTCTCAAGTTCTCGACCTCCGAACGTAAATTCGTTATTTCCCTTAGCAGCGGATTTGCGGCTAATGCAGCAGTGCCGAACAAATCATGTAGATTATCATTCTCCTTCTGGCTAATGAATTTCAGCGCCCGAGGACGATGCTTCCTAGACCCAATGCAAGGTAAATCCTTTCCGTCCTTGCTAGTCTGCACTCCTAGGCACTTAGCATGTCGCGCAAACCAGGATTGTATCTCATCCGGGAAATCTTGCTGACAGTACTCTGCCTCAAAGCCGCATCCATTCTTTTCCACACACTTTCACCACATGTCGCATCCGAAAAGTACCGTCAAAGACATTGAATTGGATCCAAGCGTCGTCATGTAGCAGAACATCATCCACTGGATGAATAGAAGCCGCACTTCGCTCTTGACTGACTCTGAAAGAGTAGCGTTCTCATCCACACCACATCGTTCCCTCCACTGCGCAATGAGCTCTTTGATCCAAAGGTCTATGTACTTGCTGTGATACGTGTTCTTCACTGCTATTCAAGCCCCAAGACCCGCGAGTTTGACGCGGCGAATACGCTCCATATTATCTGCATCAGGCATTACTGCTGAAAAAAAATCTTGGTTATCTTTTTCAATTTCAGCATCGGCCGCACTGACTATGAACGACCTCAGTTCCTATTCATATTCAAGTTCTGCGGACGTTTTGCCCTTTTCAGCGTCGCGTTCATGAACTCATTGCGATACATTGTCCATGATGCGTATGTGACCGATGCTTTCACCACCCACTGTTCAACATGCATCATGTGGTTGAACCATTTCGCTAGTAGCGCGATCTGGGCTGCTGTTATAGGGGATCATATTCGTTATGTTCGCGATTTATTAACCTCTCCTATATTCAAATTTTACTCTCAAACTCAATCTGTGTCTGTCTGTCTATATCTATCGGTGCAAAAATGTAACGACTACAATATTTTTAACGAATCATTACTTTTCTCTTCTCGTCGCTTCTATCTTTACCTCTCGTTGAAGCTACAAACAGCACTGGATCTTCAGACTTCCCAATTCACCGATCGAACACACTCACCCAAAACAGACACAACACGGTTATAAGTCATTAGCATCAGAATCAGTACAACGAGTAGTGCAGAGCATAAAGTGTAAAAGACGTCATCATAGTGTATCGGGAATGCGAATGTCCATTCTCTATCTCTTCATACGCATACGCATGCGCATAGCATACCCATGATCCTCGGCACAAGCCGAAGTCGCGCGTGTCTGTGTCCATGCTGTCCCGTGTCTCGTCTGTGCTCGTCTGTGCTACTTAAGAAAGACACGTACAAATTCATCATCGTCGATAGTGGTATTACAATTACTTGTTGCTCGTTCCGGTTCCGCCACCGCTTAGCTTAATCCTTCTGGCTCCCTCCTTCCTTCTCCTGCTTCCGCCCGCCAACCGCCGTCTTGCGCCTCTTCGCCGGCACGAGTGAATCGTCTTCAACCGCCGTCTTGCGCCTCTTCGCCGGCACGAGTGAATCGATTTCGGCCTCGGCCGGCCGTCCCTCGCTCACGCGGTGCTGTCGCACGAGTTTCTGCCACGGTTTCAAGTCATCCATCTTCTGGATTTTCTCGATTTCGCCCAGCAACTTGGCGTCTGTGTCGATCGTAAGGAAACCTGACGCCTTCACAGTACCATCCTTGGGATCGTAAAGGGTTCCGTTTTTCGTCATCCGAAGGCTGAAATCCCACGTCGGAGTCGAACTCGAACTCGCACTCGCCGACAGCGAAGATGAACTTGAAGCCGTTGTACTGTCCCCGCCGAACGTCCTGGCACCAGCGGCACCAAAGCCGAACGTCCGCCCCAGCTGGCACTGCGTGTTCTGCGGCGCACAAGCACAACCTCCATCGCACTTCTGGATCACGTGCTTCCGCTTCTCCATCTGCTTCAGCCCCTGCTTCAGCTTCAGCTCCTGCTTCTCCGTCTGGCTGTCGGCCGTCGCACTCAGAAGGTGGCGGTTGCCCGAGAATGAGAACGAGATGTGGTGGCTGTGGCTGTTCTTGTTCGTATCAGTATCACCTTCGTCGGGGACAACTTGTTTGTTCGTATCAGTATCACCTTCGTCGTGGTGTCTGTTCCCTGACGATAGGCAAAAAGAGTTTTTTGGGAATGAGGATCATTGGGAGGAAATGTGAAGCGATACATTAGGTTAACCAGGCCACGAGCTGAGAAGCTGCTGGATCGAGGGCGCCGAGATTGAGCGGAAGTGCTGGGCTCGTTAACCTTTTCTTTAAGAAAACCGTCACATTTGCTGAGCCCGTCGCAGCGTAAAGGTGTAATAAACTGCGGGATTATGATTAAAAACCAGCAGACCGAATAAGGCACCTTACATTCATAACATTAACAATAACGTTGTTGTAGCATTTTTGAGCACAAACAACTACGGCCTAAAGCAACAAAATACTCACCCGCGCCAGCGCCAGCGCCGACCGTACCTGACTGCTTTCTGCACACCACTGCCGCCGTCAGGCCGTCAGGCTCGAACTTGGTACTCTCCCCCTAGTTTTTGTTTTCACTACTCACTATCTACTACTCACTACAGCTGCTGCGTCAGCTCCTTTCGTAACTACAGCTGCATGTAACCATCTACTACTCACTACAGCTGCATGTAACCATCTACTATTCGTAACCATCTACACTCACTACAGCTGCCGCGTCAGCTCCCTCACGTGCCTCTCACTAGTCATACCTAGCGCTCCCGTCTTCGTAACAGTGGTCAGGTCCAGGCCCACCCAGGAAGTCGCCGGGATACTCGCACAGCCATTCAAATCTTCACCACCCATCGATCACGCACAGGAGCGAGTCGTCTGGCGAGGCAAAGTTCATCGAGACCAAGCGTGAACGAATCGAGTCGTACGGCGCCTGCACGAGCTGGTCGAAGTACACGCCCTGTCTCAGCTGCTCGAAGTCGAGCCCATCAAGGTAAGTCTCCGGAAGACTATTCTGATTCTCTAGGTCGTTAGCCCTAAGGTCAGTAGCATCATTAGTCCTCGTCATTAGTTGTCTGATACAAAATCTGGTTTTGATTATGCGAACTGCTCACGAAACCAGTACACCTCGTCCCAGACAGGATCGTCGTAGTCGATGCGAATGTCGTGCTTCTTCTCCCAGCGCCGTCTTTCTAAAAAAATTTTTTTTTTTTTTTTTTTTTTTTTTTGATCAGCGCGTCGTTGCTCGTCGCGCATGGAGGGGGTGCAGGGCTGCCCGCAAGGGTCCAACTGCTGGAAAGATGGCTTGAACATGATGCTGGTATTGCCTTTGCCTTGCTTGGTAAATTGCTAAATACAAATTGTGTTCTTTCTATTCTGTGCGGCTGCTTAGACTAAAGTTGATGTCATGATTGACTTGTACTTGAGGAGTATTAGTCCAACTGCAGCAATACTAAGAGTCTAACGTAAGAGACATAGACGAGTAGACGTACAGCCATACACTCAGCAACATGCGAACGAGCCCGCAACGACGAGGCACGAGCAACGAAAGAAACATACGCGACCGTAATAAGTAGTGACGTAGTCATCGATAAGTTCGATAGTCGATCAGTAATCTTTCATCTTTCATCTTTATTAACGATTACAATTTTTATTTTTACATCATCATCTTAATCTTTTTAAAAAGTGTATACTATTTGAGAAACTCCTATTTGATACATCGAAGAGACTCCTATTTGAGAAACTCTTATTTGACATTAACTAATTTGATGTAAAACTCAAAAAAGTACGCTATCATCCAATTCGAGCAGTCCTTTAAACTTCAAGCCAATGAATATCGTGTATCTGCTTCCAATCCTTCAAGAATCAACGTACAGTGCTTTGCCGTGGTGTGCACAGAAGCAAAGTGATTCACATCAAGATCAGTATCAAGTCCTGCAGTCAGTGGACAAATAAAACTCGTGTTCATTCATGATCATGCATTTGCCGACTCCAAGTGCGCATAATCTTTCTCTTCAATCCTGTCGATCCTATATTCATACAAGTACTAAGTGCTAACTATGAAGATTGCAGCTTCATTCGCTTTGCGATTGCGCCGTAGACTAGACTAAAGTAGTTACACTTTCTCACGATGAAGTTATAACAGAAGAAGTAGAAGTAGAACAACAACAAGAACAACGAGTACTAGAACTAGAGTAGACAACGGACTGATATTCATATTTCTGTTATAACGTATTATAATCCGAAACGAAGCCACCTAACCGTATAAGTGAGACTAAGCCACGGCACCGCGCGCGCAGCGAGCAGGCGCACATATGGAGGTTGCCGCCCACGACTCGGGACTCAGCGAGCAGGCGGTTACGCATTTACGAAACGTCTTCCTCGCTGTGCGCGCGGACCGCATGTTGCGCGTTTACGCCACGTCTTCCTCCTCCGACTCCGAGTCCTTGTTCACTTCTCCTCCAGCCTTCTTCATCTCTTCCCCGTCGTCGTCCTGCGAGCTAGCCAGCGCTTTCAGCATGTCCGCGACCTGGGCCGCGTCTAGCACCACCGCGTTGCGGCGGCGCGGGACCGGACCGTCACCAGGTGCAGGTGCTGCGGCGGCGGCGTGGCTTCCTTCGCGCATGGGCACCATGGGAACCGCAGCCGCAGCGGCTGAGTGGCTTCCTTCGCGCACGACCTGCTGCTGTTGAGTAGTCTTCGCGACCTGCTCCTTGTCTTTCATATTATCTTCGACACCCATTTTGTTCTTGGGGATTACTCCGTCAGGAATGAAGCGCGGCTGAACAATAGTAGAACGCGGGGAAGATCCAGATGTCTTTGTCTTACCGAAAGTAGGAGAAGAGGAAGCCGCTTTATGGTGATGACGTTGAGGCTGACGATCATAATCAACTGCTAGAGTTGACGCCACTCTCGATACTGTGCTCATTACCATAACGGGCATCTTGATTGGCCCCCACTTTTACAGGTTGACCTTGACTTTTAAAAGTTTGGTAATGTTTTCGATTTCGAATTCGACTACAACTTCAACTATGCGCTCTCACTTCTCAAATTTCCCCCAAAACTTTAATCCATCGACTTTGCGATAAACAGAGTAATAGAAAGTAGAGAGAGAGGACAGGAGTTCTATCCTTTTTTTGTATTCATCCATCCCCAAAATTACAACAAAGAATAGAAATTCCTAAAGAAGAGCAGGTTTTTTGAAATTCCTATACTAACTTTTTGAGCAAAAAAAACATGATTTTCAAATAGGAAGAGACAACAAATTTTACTTAGTCCAACCGGGGCTTCATTAGCCACTCATACAAAAGTTACTTAGTAACTTTACTAAAAGTAAAAAATAATGCTCCTCGCGCCATCAATAACAATGCAACTTCGACAGCCCGACACTCATTATATCTTCAACACATTTATAATATTATTATTAGTAATATATATATAATAATCCGTATCATTTTCATCTCATTTACATTTCTTCACACTAAGTACGTTTACGTTGGCATCGTAGAGCTGAGCGTTAGTATGCTTCAGCCTTCACCTGGTGCCCTTCGTCCTTGGCTTCCACCTTCACCGCCTCCACCTTGGCTGCCTCCACCTTGGCCCTTTTGGCGCGAGGTGAAGCGTCCACCTTCTTGGCCTTGGCGGCCAGGAAGGAGGACGCTTCTTCTTCCTCCTTGGCCCTGGCCTTGGCGGCCAGCTCTCTCCGTCTCGCCTCGATATCTTCCCTCATTCTCTTTAACATCAGGTCCGCCCTTTCCATTATCACCTCGAGCTGTTCCCGCTGTTTCGCCTTTCTCAGCTCCAAATTCTCCTTCATCCCTCTGTCGAGCCCCTTGATTGCAGCTAACAATTTATTTAGCTCAGTTCGCAGCTCTTCCTGTGTCAACTGGTCGTATGAACGCGGTCGTAGCAGCTCTTCGTAGAGATGACTCATCTCTTCGTATGAAGGCGGGTCGAGCACGGCCAGCTTGTTCTTCGCCTCGAGCTCGACTTTCTCCTGCTTCACCGCTGGCTCTTCCTTACCAGGTTCTATCTTTGCTGCGGAAGGAATCGGCAGAGCCATGGCTACATTCGAGCTCGACGACGAAGACGACGAAAATGCAGACGACGCCGCGCCCGCCGTAGCTTTTGTTCCCGCTCAGTTCATCTTCTAATCGATCTCAGCGAGCTGTCGCATGACATCTCACCGCTGCTCTCACTTCCGATCTACCTCTACCTGCATCGACGCGTCCGGCAACCTGCATCGACGCCCACAAAACAGTTCAGTTCAGTTCAGTTATCTACGCCCACAAAACCTGCATCGATGCACAAAACCCAAACGCTCCAAGCAGTGAAACACCATCTGCGCCTTCTCCTGCAGCACCTTCCGCCTTCTCTCGATCTCCTTGATAAATCACGTATTTCAGCCAGCGTGTTGCTCACCCGGTCCGAGCACGGCCGGCTCCTTCTTCACCTCGACTTTCTCCTGCTTCACTGCGAGCACGGCCAGCTCCTTCTTCACCTCCTGCTTCACTGCTGGCTCGTCAGCAGCTTCCACCTTTCCGTTTACACGCATCGACGCGTCCAAGTTTTTTTGCGCTGCGACGTCAAGTTTATGTTTGTTGTCGACCGCGCCGTGCGCTGGAGCGGAAGGCAGCTTGCGCTTGTCGGCCGCGCCGTGCGCTGGAGCGGAAGGCAGCTTGTCGACCGCGCCGTGCGCTGGCTTTCACCGTGCCTGCCCCTTACCCACGCCCTTAGTTTGCCTGTTCGGGTTTGCGGGGATCGCTCGATCCTTTTTGCCAGCTCCTATGTGCGCGTCCCACACCCGGGCTTATCAAACCTCTATCTCCCGTCTAGCATCGCCCCACAGCATCTAACCATAGGTAGTCTCTAGCTCCTCACTACTCCCTCCTCACTATCTCCTCACTAATATACTGTCTTCTATGTTTTTTGCACTACGCCCCCTACCACAACCTACGTGCAGTTCACTATCACCTACGTCCACTCGTCGTACGATAAGAGCGGCGTTTTGCACTCCGGCGCATCGAAGCCTCAGCGGTGTGGCCACGCGTGTGGATTTGTATGGTCAGCGGCGGGTGGTGTAGCGGAAGGCATGTTGAGGCTTTGACTTCACTATCCCGAGCTCGAGATAGTACTTCGTTTCTGATAGCTTTAAAATTAAATTATAGTGTTCCCAATTCCTATACCTATTCACTACCGAGTGACATGAGAAGATAGAGTATTGTGAATGTGTATAGTGTTCCCAACGCCAACGATAAAGTTCCACGAAGTTGAAGTAAACGGTTCATACTCATTACGATAAAGTTTCACGAAGAGTCACCTTTCCCGCACATACCGGTACAGCAATATTTGGAATCACGACGATAGCGATCACGATAACGATCAAGTTCAAGACTCAGATAAGAAAAGTTTCGTTGATCCATTTTTCCATGTCGTAGCATAGGCTTTGTCATCTTTTTTTTTTTTTTAAAGTAGGTTTGTCGTCTACGTTGGAAATTTTTTCGGATACGGCTAGCAAGTAAACTTGCATCGGATACATAACTAGTGCTGACAACTTCCACGATCCAACAAAAAAAACACCGTAGCGTAAATTTTACATTTACGCCTGAGCTTCTTCAACATCAACTCTCAAAAATAAACTTTAGGTCTGACGAGTCATCTTCCCAAGTGTGGAAGAAGAAAGTGTCGTTGGCACTGCCGTTACTGTGCCGACATAAGGATTGCATCACTTGCTTGTCAGACATCACCTCATCCTTCGTTGTCTCGCTTAATCCTCGCCACGCGCGCCGTCAGCGTCTTCCCCACCCCCTCCTTCTCCAGCCGCTTCGCCCATGTCGACATCGCCAGGCGCGTCCGCTCCCCGCATTTGCTGCATGAGGCGCTCGACTGCCTTCCGTACATTTGGTTCTTATATTTGGTTCAGCTTGGTCAGCCGCTCCCCCTCCTCCAGTTGCAGGAGCTGCGCGGCTTTTCGCAGGCGCTTCGATTCCTCCGACTCCCTACGCGCCCGCCGCCGTGCCGCCGCTCACTTCGCTTCCTCCGCCTCCCTACGCGCCCGCCGCACCATCTCGCTCTCGATTGCATTGCGGTCGCGCTGGTCGGAGATGCCCTCGTTAACAGCAACTCTGTAGTTCGGCGTGAGCTCGTCCCCATCTTGTTTTTCGAGCGTCGCGAAGGGGCCCGCTGCGCGCGCTTTAGCCTGCGCTCACCACATCCGATCCTGCTCAAGCAGGTCGCTGTTATCAGTGGCTGTAGCGTCGAGCTCGCCGGCACCGTTCCGCAGCTGCGCGAGCTGCACGGCGATGGCGCGCGTGTACGCGTTCGCGTGAACCCCGCCTGCCGCAGATGGGCCGAAGTCTAGGCCAGCGTCGGAGGCAGCGCCCTGCGCAATGAGCTGCTGCAGGCGCAAGTGCACTTGCTCGTCGAAGGCGTGCGGCACGATCGACTGCTACTCCTTAGATGCGGCCAGCCGACTCTGATACTGATTCACTTCTGGTTTCGCGGCGGCACTGCTGCTGCTGCTGGAGCTCGAGCTGCTGGAGCTTGAGGAGCTGCTGCTACCGCCTCCGTTGCCTCCGAAACCGAATGCCGGCCGCATGTGCTGCTGCTTTTCCCACTACTTCCGAGCAATTCTTTCGTTGGGATCTTCCAAGAACGGCGGCAGTAGCGCGCCACGTTGTAAGAATTCGGCGCGAGTTCTGTTCAGCTCGAAATTCATCTCGAGCTCGAGCTCCATCTTCTGCCGCTTGGGTTTTGGCGACTTGCCGTCTTCCCATCCGAAGTGCGACAGCTCGCAGTCAGCGCGCT
>JACLAC010010812.1_pt1 | contig 28814 bp, 25 predicted proteins | sample 8027881 | NCBI WGS metagenome assembly JACLAC01 (sample SAMN15725517, study PRJNA655200) | protist metagenome | isolation source: fluorescence activated cell sorting (FACS) single amplified genomes of... | place: Spain: Blaines Bay Microbial Observatory, Mediterranean Sea | collected 2016-01-19 | reverse complement strand
GTTGCGGGGCTTCGAGGTGCGGCTGAGCCGCTGGCCGGCGTCGATCGTCATAGTCGATAAGCCTTCTTCGCCAAGCCGTAAGTCAAGTCGTGCGCCAGCTCAAAAGCTTCCGTTTCCCGCAGCCTGCCCGTCATCACCAACGAGGCCAGAAATGTACTGTCTACCCGGCGCGCAACATCGTGGCGTGCCGGGATGGAACAAAAGGCACGCGTGTCATCGTTGAACCCGACGGTGTTGTAGAAACCCGCGGTTTCCGTAGTGAGTTCGCGAAAGCGACGCATGCCATCGGGGCTGTCATAGAACCACCAGGCAGGCCCCAGCTTGAGCGCCGGATAAACCCCGGCCAGGGGGGCTAGCTCCCGAGCGTAGGCGGTCTCATCGAGCGTGAACAAGATCAGTGTGAACCGGGGATCATGTCCCGTGACGTCCAGCAAGGGCTGAAGACCGTTCACGTAGTCCGTGCTTCGGGGAATATCAAAGCCCTTATCGCTGCCAAATCCTTCAAAGATCCGCTGCGAGTGGTTTCGGAATGAACCGGCATGCAACTGCATCACCATACCGTCGTCACAGCTCATTTTAGCCATTTCAGTCAGCATTTGCGACCGGAACAGCTCTGCTTGGGCGGGCGTGTGCTTGCCACCGGCGATCAGGTCAAACAGGGCTGCGGCTTCATCGTTCGAGAGGTTGGCGGTGTTTGCGGTCGGGTGGCCGTGGTCTGTGGCCGTCGCGCCGTGGTCGCGGAACACCTGACGGCGACGTCGATGCGCTTCCAAGTAACCCTGCCAATGCGCCGTGTCACAATCACTGATTTGGGCAAGGTGCCGGAGGTTTGAGAGGAACTCCGGGTGGTCCGGATCAATCACGGCATCGGGACGGTACGTCGTAATCACCCGACCCTGCCAACCCGACGCACGGATCGAAGCATGGTGTTCCAGGGTATCGAGCGCGCCTTCAGTCGTTGACAGCACTTCGATATTGAAGCGCTCAAACAGGGCACGCGGCCGAAATTCCGGCTGCTCAAGGCAGTGCGCGATCTGATCAAAAATGACGTCCGCTGTATCGCTAGTAAGGGCTTCGTGAACCCCGAATACTTCTTGCAGAGAATGATCGATCCAAAGCCGTGTGGGCGTACCACGAAACAGGTAATAGTGCGCCGCAAAGCGCCGCCAGATCTCACGTGGGTCGGTTTCAATCGCCGCGCCGTTACGGGTCTGAATGCCAAGTTCTTCGAGCTGGACGCCCTGAGAATAGAGCATGCGAAAAACGTAGTGATCCGGTGTGACAAACAGCGTCGCAGGATCACCAAAGGGCGCGTCTGTCGCAAACCAGGCCGGGTCAGCGTGTCCATGGGGACTTACGATCGGCAGCGAACAAATGCTGTCATACAACGCCCTGGCCAGAGCCTGGCTGGCCGGTTCAATCGGTAAGAGTCGGTCGTCATTAAGAAGCTGCACGGTTTTGGTTACCTGTTTGCGTTTGGTCGAGGAACTCCTTAGCGCGCAGCCAACCCTCGACTTCCACCATGAATGTGCCTCAACAAGCCGTCGGCAACAAATGGATTTCCCTCGATGGGCCGTATTTTTGAAATCGTATTGAGGCCTGATTCATCTTGAATTTGCAAATTGTCGATCATCAAGAAGTGTGCGCGTTAGTAATGATATGCGGCGCTGGCACTTCTCTGATCTCATCGAGAATATACAAAGCCGAATTTTTGTTAATCTTGAAAATCTTTACTGAAAAAAAGAAAATTTCGAATTTTGATATTCTAATATACTAAAATTATTCCATTTGATTATTCGTTTTTCGTCGGCTTAAGCTTTGAAATCGGACACATGCCCTAAAGGAGCAAAACTATGGCTTTCGTAACAATCTCCCACTGGAACGCGACAGAAATTTCTGACGAAATGCTCGCGACCGCTTCCAGTCAATTTGTACCGATGATCATGTCCGTCGGTGCCAGCTCCGTGCAAATGGTCCGCACGGGCGAACTGACCATGAGCGTCGTCACCCACTACAGTGACGCAGCGACAGCTGAGGCTGCTCAAGCAAAAATTGCTGAAATCAGAAGTCAGGCTGCCTCTGATTTCCCGATGACAATGGAAAGTGCCCACGGCGGCGAAGTCTTCGGAAACGGGTAACACCCCGTCATTTGCAGCCCCGGACAGCACACCGCCTTGCTTCACTAGTCTGTCTGAACCGCGGATTGCCGCATCCGGGGCTTCATTGATCATTTGAGAAAGCCCTATGCCGCCCTGAGCGCAGGCAGCCTAAGAACAGGTCCTTGACGACAATGCAAAAACTACTGGTGTCACTCCTCCTTTGCTTGCACGGCACACTCGCAACCGCACAAACATGGGGCGAACCTTTTGCGGGTCCACCGGAAGTGTACGCTACCCCGGATGTGAGCGCCGACACGGTCGAGCTCGTGAAATACTGGCATGGTGTTGCCGCTGAGGCCTGGGGCAACTGGGGGCCTCTGGAAATCTATATTGTTGGCACCGATGAAGCCGCAGCCAAGGCGCTGGAAGATGACTTTTGCACGCGTCACAAGGCACTGGACGACCAATGGAGCCTGAAATGGGACTGCGCCAGTGAGCGTCATAAGATCTTCCGACAGATGGTGGCCGAGGGCGGCGCGTCGGTTTCAACCTACCGCAAAGCCCATCTGAGTTATGACTTTTTCACGCTGAAAATGGGCAGCCTCCGGCCCTACCCGGACGAAGAAGACTATAAGCAAACTGTGCTGCACGAATACTGGCACGTGTTCCAGAACGCGCAAATCAGTGATCGTCGCTCGGACGACAGCAAGGTCAAAAAGGTCAGAAACGAAAAGCTGACCGGCGACGTGATCAAGCGCCCATGGTTGCTCGAAGGCAGCGCCACCTTCATGGCCTTGGTTCTGTACTCTGACGAGGTTGGTCATGACCGTGAGTTAAGGCGGCAGATGCTACGCTACAGCAAGCGGAGTCTGAGCAACTACCTCAAATCCAGCATGAAACTGCACGAGTTCACGTATGACGGCGAGGAGCGACGAATGGCCTATGACATCGGGGCTTGGTTCACCGCTTATCTGGTCCACAACGAAGGGGTTGAAGCCCTAAAAGACGGGTTCTATGGAGATCTGGACTCACTGGGCTTCACAGGGTCATTCGAGAAGAATTTTGGACAGTCGCCCGCCGACTATGTTGAAGAATTCAACGAATTCATGCGCAAGAACCGCCGCAATATCAAAGCGCTGACAGGGCTGTTCCTCGAGTAAACGGGGCGTTTAGTTGTCCTTGTCTAGCTCAGACTATCATCCGCCGGAACGCCCCAAGTGTCCGACAGGCGATAGCCTTCGGGCCAGGGATCAGAGGGGTCCAGCATGTGCTGGTGCACCCCGGTGATCCAACCGCGCCCGGAAATCTCCGGCACAATGGCCGGACGCCCCTTCACCGTAGTTTCCTCAACAATCTTGCCGGTAAAGGTGGATCCAATCAGCGACATCGCAGTCAGACGATCGCCGACCCGCATGCTTCCCTTTGCGTGTAACAGCGCCATGCGGGCAGACAGCGCCGTACCTGTGGGCGAGCGGTCCACCTTGCCCGGCTGAATGACAACAGCAGCACGGGTCTCCAACCCTTCTTTTCCCTCGGTCAATGGCCCTGCAAACAAGCAGAACGAAAAATGCCGCCAGTCCGGGTTTTGGGGATGGTTGAAGGACAGCTGCCGATTGGCAGCGTTGGTGATCTTCACGCCCAGCCGCGCAATATCGTGCGCCTCGCTTTGGTCGAGCGAAAAACCAAGAGCCTCCGCCTGCACCACCACAAAGCTGTCACCGCCATAGGCGGTATCCACGGTCAATGTACCCAGACCCTCGACCTCCAAACTCTGGCTGAGATCACAGGCGAAGGAAGGCACATTCTGCACAAAGATGCGCTCGGCCTTGCCGTCCCGACAGTGCGCCCTGACGCGGACAAGCCCGCCGGGCGCTTCTAGCGTCAAATGCGTGACGGGCTCCTGCATGGGGATCAAACCGCCATCCAACAGCACGGTAGCCACACAGATTGAGTTGGAGCCTGACATGGGCGGCGTATGCTCGGGCTCCATGATGATCCAGGCGGCGTCTGCCTCAGGATGCTTGGGAGGAACCAGCAGGTTCACGTGCCGAAAAACCCCGCCGCGCGGCTCGTTCAGCATGAAGTTGCGTAAGGTCTGGTCTTGGGCGATCCAGCGGCTTTGCGCCCAAATTGTCTCCCCTGGCGGAGGCAACACGCCACCAACAATGACATCGCCAACCTCGCCTTCGGCATGCGCTGAAATGACGTGTACCGTTTTCGAACTTCGCATCTGACGTTCCCTTGCTTTGACGGACCTACAAGACCTTGTTGAGCGGGGAATGCATCTTGGGTTCTCCGCCTTCACACGGCAACTGATTCAGTTTCTAATCGATTTGTCTTGTCGAAACGGGAAATCCCGATGAGGCTTGAATCCAGCGCCACACACGATGGCACAGAACCACACGGCCGGAGCAGACCATGACCATCATCGTCATCCTGAAATTCATTCACTTCTTGTCCATTCTGCTTGCCGGCGGGATCGCCGTTGGCAGTGTGGTAATCCAGCGTACACATATGGCTGCGGGGGAACCCCCTTCCGCACCCACGGCCAAAGCCATGCGAAACATGGGTCTGATCGGCCTGCTGGCAATTGCCTTGCTGTGGATCACAGGGGTCTGGCTTGTGATCCAGCTCTATGGTGGTTGGCAGGTGCACAGCCTGTGGTGGGCCAACGCAGCCTTTTACGCCAAACTTGTGGGCGCAACGCTGATTGCCGCTGTATCGGTCTTTGCGAACCTTCATATGGCCGCGGCCGGTCGAGCCAATAGACCGCCTAACGCGCCGCTGATGGGTCGCTTGGCGATCCTGGGTCGCGTGGGCCTGTTTTTGGCGCTGGCCGGTGCGGCCGTCGCATTTTCGGCGGGTTGAGCGCACTTATTGACCGACCTAGCTCTCTTCCCGCACCCTAGGTCGGGAAGGAGCCGAACCAAAATGTCGCAACCCAACATCGTCCTGTTCATGGCCGACAACCAGCCCGCCGACTTGCTCGGTTGCTACGGCAACACGGAAGTCCAGACCCCGCATCTGGACGCCCTTGCCCAGCGCGGCACCCAGTTCAACCAGGCCTATTGCGTGAACGCCATGTGCTCGCCCTGCCGGGCCTCCGTGCTCACGGGCCTGATGCCCAGTCAACACGGTCTGCACAACTGGCTCGACGACCGTCTAATGGACCAATGGCCGCACAATTGGTCGGCCATTGGTGAGTTCAACACGCTGCCGAACATCATCAAACAAGCGGGCTATACCACCGCGTTGATTGGCAAATTTCACCTCGGCGTGCCCCATGTTCCGCAACTGGCCTTTGACCATTGGGTGACCTTTACCCATGGCCACACCACAAGCTTCTACGGCAACGAGGTCATCGACGCGTATCAGCGCTATCAGTTCACGGGACACACGGTCGATTTCTTCACGCAAAAGACCATCGAGTTTCTGGAACATCAGGCCACCCGCGATGAGCCCTTTTTCGCCTTTGTGCCCTACAATGGACCCTATGGGCATTGGCCAGCGATCCAAGGCCGGGATGATAACGGGTTCGCGGATCTCTATGACGACACGCCCCTACAGTCGGTGCCGCGCGAAGGCCTGAATGCAGCTGTGTTGGAACGGTTTGGGCTTCGGGTGCAGGAAAGCGGATCTGTGCGTGAGCAATTCAAAGGGCCCTTGCTGCTCCCCAACAACCTTGAATCACTGCGCAACTACTTCAGCCAGATATCGCTGATTGACGACGGCGTTGGGCAGATTGTTCAGGCCTTAGATCGCTTGGGTCTGGATGACAACACGATCGTGATCTACACCGCTGATCACGGGTTTTCGCTTGGCCATAACGGGATATGGGGCCACGGCGCCGCAGCCTTTCCAGCCAGCGCGCACCGCCCATCGTACCACATACCACTGATCGTTGCCGGGGGGCCGGTGCAGGCGCAAGCGGCGACAGACCAGCTGGTCAGTCAGATTGACCTGTTCCCCACGCTGGCGGCTTTGGTTGGTGCTGACGACGCGACCCCAAGCCTGCCCAGCAGCGCCCGCCCTCTGCCCATTATGCAGGACAGCGGGACAGGGCACTTGAACGCTAAGCAGACCCCGCAAACCCGTGTTTTCATGGAACAGGAAGAAACCCGGGCCATTCGCACGGCTGACTGGCTCTACGCCGCTCGGTTCCAGAACGCGCCATCCTTCCCCATGGCAGACGCGTTGTATGATGTTCGAACGGATCCGCAGGAGCGGGTCAACCTGATCGCCGACCCTGCGCATGAAGAGGTCGCCTCGGACTTGCGCGGTCAGGTCGAAACATTTTTTGAGACCTACTCCGTGCCAGCTTTCGACCTCTGGTCCGGCGGTAGCGCCAAGTCCAACGTGACCTATAGTGCCCTGTGGCAAGATGCCTGGGGCGATGACTGGAAACCCGTTCTCAAGGTATAGTACGGGCTCCACCGGGCATTTTCTGCAATTTACAGCCCAAGGGAAAGACTGGGATGGAACAGAACCACGGAAATCGAGATGCCAGAGGGCACTATCGTCCCAACAAACGGGTCGGTTATCCTCCCGTATTTGTCTGGCCGATAAAGCCGTTCCTGGCCCTGCGGTGGGTTTTCGCACTTCCGGGATATTTCCTGCCCTGGAACCTGTTTTACGTCTCCGTTGGGCTGCTTGCGTGGTACGTCCTCTCGCCACCGCTAGAAGCCTATGGCAGCCTGAACCCTGCGGCAATGGCCTTGGTTTTCCTCCGCAATTGTGCGCTGGTTGCGCTCTTTTTCGGGGCCTTTCACTTTCGCCTGTATACACGGCGATCACAGGGCTCGACCTTCAAGTTCAACCCGCGCTGGCCTTCCGAAAACTCCAAGAAGTTCATGTTTGGCAATCAGACGCTCGATAACGTTTTTCTGACGTTTGCCAGCGGTGTCACGATCTGGACCGCCTTTGAAATCGGTATTCTGTGGGCGGCTGCGAATGGCTTGATCACCGTGATCAGTGCGCGCGACAATCTGATTTACTTTGGTGCGATGATCCTGCTGATCCACCTTTGGCGGGATCTGCATTTTTACCTTATTCACCGGCTGATTCACACCAAGCCGCTCTATGCCCTTGCCCATCGCGTTCACCATAAGAACATCAATCCAGGTCCGTGGTCAGGCCTGGCCATGCATCCAATTGAGCATCTGTTCTATTTCTCCTGCGCACTGCTCTATCTGCTGTTTCCCTTTCACCCGGCCTTTATCATCATCACACTGGTCCACGCAGGTTTGAGCCCTGCCCCGGGTCACTTAGGGTTCGAGAGGATCAAGGCAGGAACCGACCGGAGCTTTGATGCAGACAGCTACGCACACTATCTGCATCACAAGTACTTCGAAGTGAATTACGCCGACGGCATCCTGCCGCTTGATCGTTGGTTCGGGACTTTCCACAACGGCAGTGAGGCGGCTGACAAGAAGCTGCGCAGCCGAATGCGCGAGAAAGCCACCCGGCACAGCGGCGCCCCCAAGAGCCCCTAGGCAAGCGCTAAGAGCTCAGGAAGCAGAGGCGTCAGGGTGTCAGCAACACCTTGCCGTCGCGATTGGGCGCAGCGGCGCGTGCAACGGCGTCGCGGATATCCTCTAACTTGAAACGCGAATCAACCGCTGACTTGATAGTCCCACCCGCGATCATGGGGATGATAGCGCCAAAAGCGGCCTGCTTGGCTTCCGGGGCCGCGACCTCGAACCATTTGGCCAGCCAGAACCCCTGCACCCGAATATCCCTGAAAATCACCGACATGAGATCCAGTTGCGGCATCTCCATGGCGAGAACGCCATAAGCGGCGACCGTGGCGCCCGGGGCGAGGCTTTCCACCATCCGGGTAAAGGTCGCGCCGCCGACACTATCAACGCCATAGACGATGTCCGCGCCATCACAGGCTGCACGGGCGCGTTCGGCCAGGTCTGGGCCATCGGTGAGCACCACCGTTGCCCCCAAAGCCTTCAGCTTTGGCTCCAGATCGCCGCGCCGAACGATATTGATGGTGCGGATCCCACGCTGGGCTGCGAGTTGGATCAAATACTCACCAACAGCCGAATTTGCTGCGCTCTGCATGATCCAATCGCCTTCCTTCAGCGTTTTGATCTCAGACAGCAGCAAATGCGCGGTCAGCGGGTTGATGACGGCCATGGCGAGCTGTTCGGTATCGCCCGGGGACACCGGAATGAAGGCCTTTGCCGGGGCCGTGATTTCTTCGCGCCAGGTTCCGCCAACGCCAGTCAGCAGTACGTTCTGCCCTACCTGCAAGTGACCGACGCCTGCGCCCACCTCAACCACCTGGCCCACGCCCTCTGCGCCGGGATTGATCGGAAACTTGGGTGCGGCACCGGTGCCGTATTGTCCCGAGATTTGGAGCAGGTTGGACGGATGGATCGGAGTGGCAAGAACCGTCACCCGCACTTCCCCTTCACCAGGCGCGCGTGAGGGGACATCCTTGACTTCGAGAACGTCAGCCGGATTTCCGATGGCGTTGTATTCAATGACCTTCATGGTGGGTTCTAACCTGCTATATTGTTGATGAAAATAGTATATATGAACCCAAACGACGGTAAAAAGAGGCATTACTTGCGTTCAAAATTGCTAAAAAGACAATAGTAGAAGAGGTTGAATGAGGGGCTATGGATCAACTGCGCGCCATCGGTTATTTCATCAAAGTGGCGGAACTGGGTAGCTTTACCAAGGCCTCTAAGGCTCTGGGGGTGCCCGCTTCATCGATCTCTCGTCGGCTGCAGGATCTTGAGGCGGAGTTGGGCGTGACCTTACTCAATCGAACCACGCGCGTGGTTCACCTGACGGAACTTGGGCAGCTCTATCTGGAGCGTGTCCGCCCCACCGTGGATGACCTGCGCTATGCCAATCAGCTGGTCAAAGAACACCTCTCCGCGCCCAAGGGCATGCTCAGAATTTCATCCGTTGCAAGCTATGGCGAATATCGTTTAGTCCCGGCGCTCAAGCGTTTGCGACAGCGGTATCCAGAGTTGGTGATTGATCTGGATCTGACCGACCGGCTGACCGACCTCACCACCAATGAAGTTGATATTGCCATCCGCGCAACTGCATCTCTGCCAGAGCGGGCCATCGCGCGACGCCTCAACACCAACGAATGCGTGCTTGTTGCCGCCCCTGACTATCTCGCTCAGCATGGTGAGCCGACTTGCATCGACGACCTGCGCCATCATTACACCCTGCTCTATCGCGGTCCTGACCGCATCATAGATTGGCAGGCCCGAACAAGCAGCGGTTGGGTGGAAATCAAGACCAAACCCACCTTTGTGTGCAACATCGGTAAAGAGCTGGTCAACGAAGCTGAGGCCGGGTGTGGGCTTGCGCTGGTGCCCAGTTGGGGGGTGCGAGAGCAAGTCGCCGACGGGCGCCTGCGTGCATTAACCTTAAAAGATGGAACGTTGGCGCTGTCCCGCAATGACGCAGCCGGGACCTATCTGCTGTATCAGCAACCCAAATACAGGCTCACCAAAATCAAGGTCGCCGTAGATTTTCTAATCGAGGAACTGGCGGAAGTGCCCGCTTAGGCGCAGCAGAACGCACCCGGCACCGTTCAATTCCTCTGAGCTAGGCCTGTGCCAGAGCCAGCTTGCGTTCACGCGTCCAGCTATAAAGTCCGGCACCGACTACAATGGATGAGCCGACGATAACAGCGACATCGACGCTTTCGCCAAAAACAAGGACACCTGCGCCGACCCCAAACACCACGCGGACGTACCGAAACGGGCTGATTACCGAAACGTCACCCAGCCGCATAGCGGTCGAAACGGCCAGCGTTCCCAAACTGCCCACGACGACCAACCAGAAGATATGCCCCATGCCTGTCCAAACCGGCCCGCGCCAATCGCCGGTCACAACCACCATGCCAACCCCCGCCAATACGATGGTTACCGATCCATAGAACGACAGAGCGGCTGTTGAGATTTCCTTCGGCATGATACGGGTCCCAAAGTCGCGAATGGCCATCCCGGCAACACCCACCAGCGTCAGCGTCGCATAGAAATCAAAGCCCGCCATGCCGGGCCGAATGATGATCAACACGCCAATCATCCCAACGCACAGCGCTACAATCCGCCGCCACCCCACGCGTTCTTTCAAAAACACAGCGCCCATGACTGTTAGCAGCAGCGGCAGGGACTGCATCAGTGCGGTCACCGTGGCCAATGGGGAATAGGCCAGCGCCGTGATCACGCCTGAAATGCCGATGACTTCGCCTGTGCATCGCATCACCATGGCAAAGTGCAGATAGCGACGATCAAAGAACGGCGTGTTGGAACGCAACATCAGCCCCACAAAGAACAGCGCCATGCCGCCCCCCAGCATCATTGTCACCAGCCCCAGCGACATGGTCTGTGTCGATAGCTTCATGAACAAATCAGCAAGCATGAACAGGAAACTGCCCACAACCATCAGCAGGATGGCGCGCAGGATATCGGGCATGAAGGTTCCTTTTCAAAACACGTCGCGCAAGGTCACTTGGGACGAGACCTAAGACGTAGACCTGTCAGCACTCAAAAACACCCTTTGGGGCACGCTGCCAAGTGCTGAGTTCTCCCGTAAGTGCCATGGTCTCCGTTCCGGGGCCTTGGTCGCGGAGAGTGCGCGCGTGGGGCGCGCGGTGTGCGTGCTCGAAGGTGGGCGGCTCAGAGCCCTTGCGCAGCATCCAGCAGCGGGCTTCGGTGGGCGCCTTCGGCCTGCTCAAACTCACCCTCATCGCCTGCGGACTCCCGGTACGCGTCCAGCCGATCAAGCGTCATCACATACCCCGCCTCGGCCAACGAAGTGCTGTCGCCTGCCACGCTCATCATTCCCGTCGCCGTCACCGGTTGCCAGTTGTGGTACAGCCTCGCAGCACGTTCGGCATAAACCGATATGACTTGGTTAGGCGGTGGCGCTGGCGTGTGAATGCAGGCGCCTTGGAAAGGCACCAGCAGGAATTGCTGGGTTACCTGCCGCTGGTTGTCCAAGGGCACCATGAACCCGGATATGGACAGCATTTCCCCGTCCAGACTTTCAACCGTGCTCGTTTCTGCGATCAGGAGAGCATCGGCGTCGTCCGGATTTGTGACTAGGGTCTCGTAGGCCGTGAAGACTTCTTCGGGCAGCAGCAGGCTCCAAGCCATGCTGACGCCTGCCTGCTGTTCCGCCTGAATACGCGGCAGGACGAGCTTTCGGAACACAAACATGCCGGCGACACACACCGCCAACAATGACACCAACCCGATCAGTATCCCCCGAATGAGGTTCATTGCCAGCCTTTCTCTCTGGGCCTAAAACCGCGCTCGCATGCCATCTTGCAGTGATGAACGATAGGCCATCACCGCAGGAATCAGCCCCGCGAGAACACTCACGGAGATAAACGCAACAAGCGCCTGTGCCTGACTGGTCGTCAGCATGAAGGCATTCAGATCCAGCTTCAAGTAGCCGCCCAGCACTTGCCCCGCCAACCAAGTGCCCAACAGGGTGAGAACCACGCCGGCGACAGCCGCCACAACACCAATGACCGCCGATTCAGTCACCAGCAAGCCAGCGATGGTCATCGGCTGAGCCCCCATGGCGCGATAGATCGCAATCTCGCGTCGCCGCAGGTCCTGGGTTGCAACCAGCAAAGTCATCTGACCGGCAAGAGCAACCACCACAATCAGCACGGAGAAAATCAGCAAAGCATTCTCTGCTGATCCTACCAGAACCCAAAGATGCGACAGGGTAATCCCCGGCAACACACCAGTCAGCGGTTCTTTCCGTGAACGGTCTTCGATGTCTTCGATAAATTGGAAAATCCGGCGCTTAGATTTCAGACCGACGTAAACGGCCGTCATCCGCGACGGCTCGAATTCCGGGCCAGAGAGATCGATCGCAAGGCGGTCCTCTGCACCGGCGTGACGATCCGGGCCCTGACTGGGAACACTGCCATTCCAGCCCTCGTGGATCGCCTCAAAGGCTCGAATATGGACAAACAGGCTATAGTCGTTAGGCGTACCGGTAGGTTCCAGGATTCCTGTGACGATGAAGGGTTGATGCTTGTGACTGCTATCGCCGGCAGAGGCTAGGCCATGCTGCACGGTGATCGCCGCTCCGATCTGGTAGCCCAGCGTCCGCGCCACCTGCGCCCCCAAAACCACCCCAAAACCATTGAGTAGAGCCTCGTTCTTCGCCGTGAAGCCGAGCGGCCGGTCGCGGCCGGTCCTCACGTGGTCGAAATAGGCCGACGTGGTCGCCACCACGCGATAGCCGCGATGACTGTCGCCCAGACTGATGGGCACAGCCCAGCCCACCCGGTCGTCCTGCTCAACCTCCAGAAAGCTGCTCCAGCGCATAGACGGGGACGCATCGCCGATCTGGAAGGCGGTGTAGAGCAGCAAACCAAGATCACTGCCCCGCGCGCCCACCAGAACATCAACACCGCTGATGGTGCCATCGAAGCTGTCCCGCACCGCCACCCGCAAACGCTCAATTGTCATGAACAGAGCAACTGATAGCGCCAACGTCAGCACGGTCATAGCCAGCGACAGTTTCCGCCCAAGCATGGAGCGAAGGGTGACGCCCAGCATCATGGGTCTTCCCTTTCCGTCGGCGCTGGATCATCCAGCCGAATGATCTGGTCAAAGCCGTCGATCAGACGCGCATCATGGGTCACGAACAGCAGTGCCGCCCCGGACGACCGGCGGGCCTCTTGCAGCAGGGTCATGAAGCGGGACTGGTTGCCTTCATCCAAGGCCGAAGTTGGCTCATCGGCGATGATCAGCGGCGGCTGCCCCAGCAAGGCCCGTGCAGCAGCCACACGCTGCCGCTGGCCCACCGACAGGGTATGCGCCGGGCGGTGCATCAGGCTGTTTGCGTCCAAATCCATTGCCCGCAGCAGGCGGGTGATCTCCTCAGACAGCGAAGGCGAAGGCGCAGTCACACGCTCTCGCCGCACACGGCTGAACTGAACGCCCAAGGCGACGTTCTGATACACGGTGGCAAAGGGCAGCAGGTTGTGCTCCTGAAAAATCACGCCAACGTTCTCTCCGCGCAGACGATCTAGCGCTCGGTAGGACAGGTCCAGCGTCGATTGCTCAAACAAGCTCAGGCTGCCCGACGTCGGACGCACCACGCCGCCGACAAGGTCCAGCAGCGTGGATTTTCCTGACCCCGAGGCTCCCAGAACGGCAACTGCTTCACCCGCAGAAATTGAGAATGACGGTATCCGCAGCACATAGCCCCCGGGACGCCTAAAAACCATTTCCGTAGCCTCGACCAGCGCTGTCATTGGTCCGGACACGTCACGATAACGCGCTCTGCAAAGTGCTGTCCAAGCCCATCTTCAGGACTTTCGTTGCGGTCCAATTCAGCGGCATAGATGAGCAAATCTTCACTGGGCTCAGGTTCGTGGATGGTCGCACGACAGCCCCTGGGCGCCCCTTTGAGTCCGGGGCGGTGACGGTCGGCGTGCAGCATTTCAATATAGTATGTCGGGTCAAACACACGGTATTCGAAGGTGCCTTGGCTGAGATCCAGTGGCTGCGGCAGTTCAATGCGCAGGATCAGTTCCATCTGCTTGCGTTTCACGTGCGCCGAGACGAAAGACGCGGTGAGGTGATCGACAGGCTTACCGTCATACGTCCATTTGTTGAGAAAATTATGTGCGCTGAGATTGGTCACCATTTGCGGGCCAAGGGTGTCAGCTTGCTCCTGCAATCGCCGTCGGTTCGGTCGATTGGCGGTGAGCTCCTCAAGGACGTAAGCACTGAAAAACGGATCAAAGAGCCAGGATTGCTCCATGGCAATCAAGCGACGTTCGGCGTCAAATTGCATCGAAACCCGAAGGTCAATCCATTCGTGCGGGTGGCCAACCGCTGCGGACGGGAGCAAGGCCCCCGCCCAAAGCCCCAATAGGCCGATGCATTGTCGTTTTATGGGAAGGGCAAACCGAAGCACTCTCAATCGAATTACCCTCTCTGCAAGTTGGTCTACAACTCAAGCGTGGTCCGATCCGGCTCCATGCTTGCACCTTTTTGTCCCGACGGCGAGACGACTTCAACCTCCATTTCCTCCAGCGCGGGGAAATGGTCGAAAACCGAAGTGGTGAGGCTTGTCAGCCCAGCCGCATTTGAACACTCGACTTCAAACTCAGCGTGAAAGGCGATGTGCTCCACTTCGCCATCATGTTCTTCTGCTTCAAAATCGACATGTGAATGATCAACCGTACACACAGCATTTGCCGGAAGTGTGACGACGGTTTCGATCTGGGCAAGCAAAGCCAGCTTTTCGTCAATGGCAGCTTGCTCAGCATCTGTCTTTGGCAAGTATTCGAAACCAACAATATCGATTGCGGGCGCCTCGAAGCTAATCAGCGCGCCAGCATCGTCGATGACGATTTCCAAAACGGCTTCACCGTGTACGTGCGCCTCTTCGGCAGAAGCCAGAATGGGGACCATGGTCAAGGCGGCGAGAGATGATGTAAGAAGGCGGTGCAGCATGTATGAACCCTTCCTTGTGTGTTATGTTATAACATATTAAGTTTATGGAGCGGTTTTCTGCCGAAGACAAGGGAATTGAACGCCAGATGAGCACCGGAACGAAACCATCGGAACGCCCTGATAAAGATGGTGAAAACAAGGGCCAGGAGATCTTTGCGCCCCATGACCATGGGGCCTGCGTTTCTCAATCTTTTGCCGTTGCAGAGGCACGCTGTCAGGACACACGGGCAAGACTGACGGACGTGCGTCGTAAGGTTCTGACGTTGCTGTTGGAAGAACACCGGCCTCTGGGGGCCTACGCCATCCTTGAACGCCTGCGTGGCAGTGGTCACAGCGCTCAACCGCCCGTGGCCTATCGCGCGCTCGACTTTCTGATCGACAAGGGCCTTGTGCATCGGATTGAGAGCCTGAACGCCTACGTCGCCTGCACAGATCCTGAACGGTGCTCCGACCCCACTTTTCTGATCTGCCAGCAATGTGATCGTGTCGCCGAAACCGGCTTTCAGAGTGTGCCGTCCACCGCTGCCCTTGCCGCCCAGGAAATTGGCTTTGTCATCGAACGCGAGCTCCATGAAGTCAGAGGCACCTGCCCGGCCTGCACCGCGCCGCCGGCTTCGACGTCTGCATCACTCAGCCAGTAAGGCTTAACCGGCGCGCTCGGAGGACCAGACTCCGGGTCAGTACAGGGTTTTCAGTGCGACCGCGTCGTAATCACTGAGCGAATCGAAGTTCTCCTCATAGACCTTCTGAGCCCAGAACGGGTCCTGCAAAACCGCTCGTCCCACGCCCACCATGTCAAACTCGCCCCGGTCCAGCCGTTCGATAACGTCTGTCAGTGGTCTGGTTTTTGAGCTTTCGCCGCGGAACGCACCTGTGAACTCGGTACTCAGCCCCACAGATCCAACGGTGATGGTGGGCAGTCCCGTTAGCTTTTTGGCCCAACCGGCAAGATTCAACCCGTCGATACCGTCGACGTCTTCGAATTCAGCTTCCCAGAAGCGGCGCTGAGAGCAATGGAGGCAATCCACGCCCGCATCGACAAAGACCTGCAAAAACGCCTCCAGTTCCTGTGGCGTTTCGGCGAGCTTGGCGCCAAAATCCTGGGACTTCCATTGGGAGAACCGAAGGATAAGGGGCATGTCCGGGCCGATTTGAGCCCTGCACTGCTTGATAATTTCAGCAGCAAAGGTGGCACGTCCGGGCAAATCGCCCCCAAACCGATCCTCACGAATGTTCATCACGCCCCAGAAAAACTCATCAATCAGATAACCGTGCGCACCGTGTAACTCGACACAGTCGAACCCAAGCCGCTTGGCCTCGCCCGCTGCGTTCGCAAAAGCCATGACCATGTCCCACACGACTTCCTCAGTCGGCGCAGCCTGTACCGCCTTTCCCCGGTGTGTAATTCCTGAAGGTCCATCAGAGGGGGCATCGGGTTCAGGGCCGGTTCCGGGCTTGCGTAGCATACCCTGATGCCAGAGCTGTGGCCCCATCTTCCCGCCGACGGCGTGCACCGCGTCGATAACGCGCTTCCAACCCGCCATAGCATCGGGCTTGTGAAAGTTCGGGATGCGGGGATCATTGGATGCGCCATCGCGCGCAACCGTCGTACCCTCAGACACGATCAAACCAACGTGGGCCTGTGCCCTGCGTTGGTAATAGTCACGAACATCGTCGGTAGGTACACCATCGGGGCTGAAATTGCGCGTCATTGGCGCCATGACGATCCTATTGGAAAGGGTCATGTTGCCAAGGGTAAAAGGCTGGAACAGAGGGGCAGTTACGGACACGTTTGGACTCTCCTAAATACGCCCCAAACCTAGCGGTTTATCGCCCGAACGAAAATGGCAGTTCGCGTGACTTCATGAAGCCGGAGGAGCCATTGAGAACTTCCCGGTATGAGTCTGATCGAAAACTGAGGAAATCGTTTAGAATTGCTGTTGCCTGCTCTGATCGCGCCATGGTTTCGCGCAACACAAGCCCGGATTGCCGCCCCAGCACCGTCAGCACTTCAGGGGTAAACTCACGGATTTTTCCCGATTTTCCATCGTCTTTGAGCTGCGCCAGCCAGCGTGCGTTCTGCTGGTGGCTCTCCAGCAGCAGGTTTTGGCTCTCGGCTGCAAAAACAGAGCGAAATGCGAGACGGTGAGAGTCACTCAGGCTGAACCAAAACGGCAAATTCAGACCGACGGAAATCCCCAATGCTGGCCGAAATACGGGCGGACCGTAGATGTAGCGTGCAGCGTTGGTGATCTCATAGTCAGGATCAGCCCAGGGTCCAAACCATTCAGTTGCGTCCAAGGCCCCTAGACTCAAGGCGCTCGCCAAACGCGAGAAACTGACCGGTCGCGCGTCGGCACCCAGAGATTTGAGCACCGCGCGGGACAAGCCGCTGGACCGGATCGTCAGCCCCTCGAAATCCTCTGCGCGTTCCAACGCTTGGTTCGACCAAAGCCCCAGACCGCTGGTCAGCATGCCCGCAGAAAACGGCTTGATGTTGAATGGAGCCTGAATCGCCTCCCAGTGTGCCGCGCCCGGACCGTTCAGCCAACCGAGCAGTTCCAGTCCCGTCAGGCCATAGGGCACCCCGGAAAATAAGTGGAAAGCCGGGTTTTTGGCGGACCAGAAATATTCTACCCCGTGATACATCTCAGCGTCACCAGCACCGGTTATTGCATGAGCTTCGCCGGGACTACCGAGCTCCCCGGCGGCGAACAACTCGACGCGCAACGCGCCATCGGTGATGGCTGTCAGCCGTTCTGCGAGGCGCTGCGCCGAAGCACCCACCACCGGAAAACCACGCCCCCAGACTGAGACCATGCGGACTATGCGAGCTTGCGCGCTGGCGAGATTCGGTGCTGCGAGCAACGAAACTACGCCCACGCCACCTGCCAAGCCTTTGGCCAGTACCTCACGTCGTGGAGTTTTTCGCGATCGATCCATTATCAACGCCTTTTAAACTGGTCGTCACTCTTTGCACCGATCCAACAGGGGAAAAAGCAAAGAATAGACTATGCCGTAAAAGATGCAGAACGTGGGCTTAAATCAACGCAGGAAAAAACCAGACCATCAGGATCACCAGCACCTGCACGCCAATAAAGGGTAAAACACCGATGTAGAGTTGCAGCGCCGTGCCGTGCTGGGGCGCAGCACCGCGAAAGTAAAACAACGCCACGCCAAAAGGCGGCGTCAGGAACGACGTTTGCAGTGTCAGCGCGATCAGAATACCGGCCCAGATCGGATCCAGCACGTCAGCAGGAACCGAGAACACCACGGGCAAAGCCAGCGGCAAAACGACCACAATAATCTCGATAAATTCCAGCACGAAACCCAGCAGGAAAATGATGATAAGCAAGTACAGCAACGCCAAATGGGCCGCTTGCGCTGGGTCGTTTGCGCCTGTTGCGGTGGTCAGTGCATGAAACGCCTGAGTCATTACATCTTGACCACCCAGAGCCTTGAACGTCAGCGCAAACAAGCCTGCACCGATGATGATGGCGTAAATCATGGCGCTCAGTCGAAGCATGTCAAAGGTTGCCGCCGCCAAGATGCCGCGACGCAGGGTCAGAACACCGCTCCACCCAATCACCCCCAGCAACCCCAGATACAGCCCGAGCCCCACAGGCCGCAGAGCTTCTGAGGCACCCAAAAGGTGCCAGGTAAAGAGTGCCACTGCGCACAGCAGTCCGGGCCAGATCAGCCTCCCGTCACGGCTCGCCAGCACCAGCGCTCCGACGGCACCAAACGAAGCGGCGGATGTGGTGTCTGTCACCCCGGCAAGGATCGACCCGAGCACCAGCACGATCAACCCCACTGGCGGAACGATCCGCCCCAACAGACCCAGCGGCGACAGCTTCAACCCCGCCGCCTGTTTCCCCTGTTTTGGCCAGGTCTGTCGCTCTGGTTTGGTCGTCCAACCCTGCAGGCTCGCCAGAACCGCAAAGCCGATCAGAACGAGAATGCCGGGAAGCAAGGCTGAACGGAACAAATCTCCACTGGTCACGGCCATGGGGGTAAAGTCGCCCCGGGCGATCTGTGCCGCCTGGAACTGCGCGCCAACCTGCTCGGCCAGCAAGATCAAGATGATGGACGGGGGAATGATCTGCCCTAGCGTGCCGGATGCCGTCACGATCCCCGCAGCACGCCGGGGGCCGTAGCCCTGGGCCACCAGTGCCGGAAGAGCGATGGCGGTCAGCGTTACGACCGATGCGCCCACCACGCCCGTTGACGCTGCCAGCAGGCCGCCAACCATCACCACAGATGCCCCAAGTCCGCCGGGGAGCCTCGAAACTAGCGACTGCACCGCTTCAAACAACTGCTCTGCCAGACCTGATCTGTGTAACAAAACCCCCATCAGGATGAACAAAGGGATCGCGAGCAACGTCTGACCGCTTGGGGCCATCAGCTGGTAGACCTTATCGGCCAATGGTGAGAGATCGCGCCAGCTTGATGCATCGATCAGCGGCCAACCGTTTGCCCCCTGAATTTCCACCCCGAGGATGGACAATCCCACCAGTGCGCCGAGCACCACCACGCTCATCCCACCCAATCCAAAGGCGACTGGATAACCGCTGAACAGGCATCCAAAGGCACCCAATAGAAACAGCAGAGGGATCAGTATTTCTGGGGTCATGGGCCAGTGTGCCCTGTGTGCTTCTGCACCGGGGTTCCGCGAAGGTTCAATGCGGCGACCACAGCGATAAGAAAACCCATCAACGGCACAAGGGTTTTCACCAAGAATACGAATTCAATGCCAAAGTTCTGAGAGCTTTCCCACTGTTGCCAAGAACGCGCGGCCAAGTGCGATCCCTTGGTCAGCAACAGCCAACCCACCGGCAAGCCGAGAACCAGACTACCGACGCGCATGATCCAGCGATGGACGCGCGGGGCAAGAACGGGGCTCAGGATGTCGATTGTGACGTGCTCGCCGGTGCGCAGGATTGCCGGAATAGAAAGTGTCAGGCTCAAGCCCAGACTGGCCAGAGCCACTTCGATCCACCACGTCTCAGCCAGCGAAAAGGGGAATGATGCGGGGGGAAAGGCACTCATCCCGAAAAGGAAACGCCCGCTGGCCCACAGAAAAATGAGGCTGACGGTCACGAGCGCGGCCAAGGCAGCGATCCGCCAGAGCAGCGCAAGGCCAGCGTCGAGCGCCACGACCAACCCCAGTAATCCCGACGCGGTGCCTTGGCGGGCCAGGATCAGTGCGCAAAGGACGGCCAGCGCAACGGTCTGCAACCCGGTGCCAGAGATAAAAAAGCCCTCTGCTGGGACAAAGGGTTTCGGTGGTTTGCCGATCGCACCCCACCCACCCAAAGCAAAGAGGATCGCGAAGGCCAATAGGAGGACCGCAGCACCTTGGGCGCTGCGGCTCCAGCTTTGGATCATCAGTTGTCCGGCAATAGGTCCGGCAGGAATGTCGTGATTTGTGGGAAGAACCACAGAATGGTCAGGCCCACGACTTGGATGATCACGAATGGGACAATCCCTCGATAGATGTGGCTGGTCTGAATCTCAGGTGGCGCAACCCCTCGCAAGTAAAACAGCGCGAAGCCAAAGGGCGGGGTAATGAACGACGTTTGCAGGTTCACCGCGATGAGAATCGTAATCCAGGCAGGATGCATGATGTTCGGGTCGGCACCGTACACCACCGGCCCCACGATCGGGATAACGATGAAGATGATTTCAATAAAGTCCAGAACAAAGCCCAGGACAAACAGAACGACCATCACCACCAGCAAAAGCGTGCGCGGATCTTCAAACGAGCGCAGGAAGTGCTCGATGTATTCCTCGCCACCGAAGGACCGCAAAGTTAGCGCCAGGAGCTGGGAACCGATCAAAATGGCGAAAACCATGATCGAGACTTTGGCTGTTTCCATCAGGATCGATGAAAGCACGCGATCCTTGCTGAACAAAAACGAACGCGTCGCACCGGCAATCGTGCGCGGATTGGGGACGGGCTTGCCACCCTCGACGCGGGCACCGAGCAGAACGATAACGGCGTAAATCATGCCAAGGATGGAAACCACGTAAAGCACAGATGCAATCATCGACGCCACGCTCTTGCCAAAGCCAACCGCTTGCTCGCCGTCGAGGAAGTTACCCTTGACCAGCAGCATAAGCGCGATCGAAGCTGCGGTCCAAAGCAGAAGGTTTCGTCCAATTCGATTGTCAAACGGCCCGACCTGTACGTCCCGTTCCAGCAGTTTGATCGCCGACAACAGGATCGCGCCCCCTGCCCCGAGCGCGGCCGCGGGGGTCGGATTAGTAATGCCGCCAAAGATCGACCCTAACACCGCAACAATGAGCACCACAGGCGGCACCACAACGCGGATCACTTCAACTTCAAGCAGCCGCGGAACCGCACCGACCATGCCGTAGATGATCAAGATCGTCGGAAGAAAATAGATTGCCGTCCGCGTCCAAGGGGCGGTATTCGCGTCGATGAACCAAACCGCAGCACCGGCAAACGTAATCACGCCCGCAGCACCCACGAGGATCGGAAGCGCTGGATCCCGTCGGCGCAAAGCCGCTGCCAGCGCCAAGGATACAGCAACGATGGTCAAAAAGGCCGCGACGCCCATGGAAATCGCAGGCACTTTGTAGTTTTTTAGACTATCGCGGAAATAGGCGGATAGCTGCTTGGGTGCATCGCCATTGCCCATATCGGGAAACGCCTTGCGCAACAGGTTTGCAGCTTCAGAGGACACCGCCCTAGACACACCAAAGGACACCTGGCCATCGGCGACCTGACGGATCGCACGGTCGTAGGAGAACGACAAAGCCAGGTAGGACTCCCGTTTCAGCAGGCCATCTACGGTCGAGACCGCACGGTCCAGATCTCCCGATGCTGGTAGCTCTCTGATTGCGTTGAGCTGGGATTCAAGGTCTGGTGCGGTTTGGATGATGGCAAGGTTGTCGGTAAAACGCGCGTTGATGTCCGCCTCAAAGAACGGCTGGTAAAGCGACTGTAGCGCAGCGATTTTTCCACCAAGCAGGTCGGCCCGGGCTTGCATTTCGATCGCGGCGCCGTCGGGGTCATCCTTGAACTTTCGGAGGATCGACTTCCGGCGCGCCTTCGAAACGGTCGAGGCATAGTCTTCTGCCACCAGTTTGTAGGGGGCGAAATCAAACTCCTTGTCGGCCCGGTTTACCAGCCTTTGGACCGCTTGACCGCGTGGCGCGCCTTTGACTGCAGCCGTCAGTTCGGCAAGGGTATTGGCGCCCTTCGCGCGCTCCAGCACGTCTTGATACTGCGTGGCCGCATCGGCGCCCAGCATGGCATCAATCGACAGGGCGAAGCGCTCAATCCCGCGCAGAAGAGAGGATTTGCGCTCACGGAATTCGACGACGCGCAACGTCTCGACAATCATGTCGCCATTAACCCCGTCCACCATCGCGTCCACTCGCGATTGCAGATCATCGGGGACAGACTTCCCGCGAGACAGGAGGGCCGTGTAATCCTGCAGGTCGGCAAAGTCGACCGCGTCCATCGCGCCAGAAGGACGAGCACGCTCGATTTCTTCGAGCAAGGCTTGCGTGTTGGCAAATTCCAGAGCGTCCTGCGGCGGCTTTTGCGAGCCCACGAAACCGGCAAAGGCAGCCAGCACCCAAACCGCAATAAAGCCTATCGCCGGCAGGGCAATGGCACTCGCCGCGCGCCCGGGGGAGCTACCATAGTCGCCCAACAGGTCATAGGTGTTGGCGTCGAGATTCTGCTTGATCGGCGGTGCAGCCTGAGGCCTGAGCAGCGCGTACCCCAGCGCATAAGCGGCGTAAAGCAGAGCCAGGACGATACCGGGGATGAAGGCAGCTTTGAAAAGCGTCCCCGTCGAGATCGCAATATCGTCGCCCAGCAACTCAGGCAGCGGTATCCCCAGATCCTGCGAGCGGCTCTTTTGTGCCGAGGAATAAATATCCCCGACCATGGAGCCCAGCAGCACCAGAACGATCGACGGAGGAATAATCTGCCCCAACGTGCCAGAGGTCGCGATGACACCGGTGGAAAGCTCCTTGGAATAGCCTGCGCGCAACATGGTGGGCAGCGAGATCAATCCCATGGTCACAACGGTGGCGCCGACAATTCCCGTCGAAGCCGCCAGTAAGGCTCCCACCAAAACCACCGAAACAGCCAGACCGCCGGGCATGCCGCCAAACAGGCGCCCCATAGACGTCAGCAGTTCTTCGGCGATCTTAGAGCGCTCCAGCGCGATCCCCATTAAGACGAACAATGGGACGGCAAGCAGCGTGTCGTTCTGGTTTTCACCGAAGGCGCGTGAGTAGTTATTGTTGCTCCATTGGGCAAGCGTATCCAATCCCTTTTGCCAGGCCGGACCGTTGAATATCTCATGGTGCGCCGCAAGCAGCGGTTTGAGTTCACCATCATATTCCACCAGCAACCAGCCCAGTTCCGAGCCGATTGCGATCAGAATGAAGCTGATAATGGCCGAGCCCGATAGCGCAAAGGCCACGGGGTAACCAGAAAGAATAGCCATGAACAGCGTCCCGAAAACGATGAACAGGCTGAGCTCGACGCCGTCTAATCCAAAGAGCATGGGTCTTGTCTTCTCTTACTAAACTGCCGGACTAAGCCGAGCCCAAAGTGGGTCGGCTGGCGTTGGTTGAAGTGGTGGAAGCATCGATGGCAGCATCTGCCGTGGCGTGTTCGATGGCTTGGGCGGTTAGGTCCTCAGCGCTGGCTTCGTCGCTGTTCGCGGCTTCGTCTCGCAGCCTGCGCTCATGCTCCGCGTCCGAGGTTAGCCCCTTGTCCAGACTGGAAAACAGGAACCCCACAGCCTGGATCAGCATCAGTGCCGCCAGAACCAGAATGAGCAGATAGTAAAGCGGCACGTGACTGAAGTTCTCACCGGTCGAGGTGTTCCAGTTGATTTGCTTGAAGCTGGACGCTCCCGGAATCCGACCATCAAAGTTCCGCGTCAGAATGAGTTCGGTGAGCGGATTGAAGGACGTGATCTGGAATATCTTGTTCATGGCCAAGTGCCAGGACACCCACCACAGACCTACCATAGAAGGCATGAGGAAAATCAGGGTGCCAACCACATCGATCCAGTGTTTCACGCGGCGGCTCATCGCGCCATAAATCAGGTCAACGCGGACATGACCTTCGTCCATAAAGGTGTAGGCGCAGGCAAAGGCGATGATGATGGCATTGTACAGCATAAGCTCGGTGGCAAACCATGGCATGGTCACAACGTCATCGCCGGGAACCAGCTCCAAGCCAAAGAAGGAGATTGGCAGGCCATTGGCTCGAAACACCTGCTGGAGAAAGATGATGATGATCTGCTGAAAGGCCATCAGCAGCACGAACCAAGATGCGAGCTTGCCCAGCGTTCCGTTGAAGACATTAATGCCGCCCGCCACGCGACGCAGGATCGGGCGGTAAAACAAGCCTGCGACCAGCAAGCCGAGCGCCAGCGCAAAAATCATGAAGAAAAAGTCGGCCGACTTGCCGAATATCAGCGCGTTGACGATGTACTCGTCCGCCGGAAACTCAACAACCAGAGCCCGAAGGCGTGCGTACTCCAAAAGATCCATGCCATTGCCGCTCACAGAGCCCGCGTCGATCGCAGCTTGTGCGGCGCCAAGCAGATCAGGCTGCTTTTTCAGTATGGCGTCAAAGGCTGACAAATCGCCGTTTTCGGTCAGCTTAGCCGTCAGCGCTGCCAATTCTGGCGCAGCCGCGGCGGCGCGCTCGTCGGCTGTCATAATGCCGTAGACCCAAGCAGCGGCCTTGTAGGGCGCGAGGACCAGGTTGACAAAACCTTGAGCTATAGCGGTCAACAACGACCAAATTCCAGTGAGAACAGCCATAGTGGCAGAACCTTCTTAGCGGCGAGGCGTTGGCAGTATTCGCGCTGTCATCAGTGAACCCACAAGTGCGGCGTGAAGCCTTTTTAAGACACGCTGGTGTCGCGTGCTCCCCAACGACGGCACACGTATTCCGGCTGTGGGGTCCGGTTCGGTGGCCTCAAGGTATCGCTGCGAGAGTAAAAGCGTCGCGTGGATCCGGTTCGAGCGCGAGAGAGGCCGCTTGGTAGCGGCCTCAATGCATAAACGTTCAGTGCGGGCTTAGCTGCCCAGAACGCGGTCACGCTGTGCGGTGTACTGACCAGCAGAGCGGGAAATCCAGCCCGACGAAGCGGCCATGGAAGCGCTGAAGCTGTCGTAGCAACGCTTGAACAGATCGTCGTCCATGTTTTCGTCAAACACTTCCTGAGCAGCTGCGCCAAAGGCATCCCAAACATCATCCGGGAAGGCGAGTGCGCGAGTACCACCAGCAATCAGACGCTCCAAAGCAGCGCCGTTGTTAGCGAGGTACTGAGCGTGCGACCAGAGGTTCGCCTCAGCACAAGCAACTTCGATTGCAGCCTGGTTGGTCTCGGACAGAGCGTCCCAGCGATCGAGGTTCATTGCGAACGACAGAGCTGCACCTGGCTCGTGGAAACCAGCGGTGTAGTAGATGTTGGTTGCTTCTTGGAGACCCAGGGACTCATCAGAAGCTGGGCCAATCCACTCTGCGCCATCAATGGAGCCGGACTGCAGCGCCTGGAAGATCTCGCCACCAGCCATGGTGATCGAAGATGCACCAAGCTTGGAAATCACCTTGCCGCCCAGACCAGGCATCCGGTACTTGAGGCCTTCGAAATCAGAAGCGGAGTTGATTTCCTTGCGGAACCAACCGCCTGCCTGCGTGCCAGTGTTACCTGCCAGGAAGCCCTTCAGACCAAATTCTTCACCGATCTCATCGTACAACGCGCGACCACCCATGTGGTACATCCAGTTGTTGATTTCCTGAGCCGTCATTCCGAATGGAACAGCGGTGAAGAACGCAAACGCTGGGTGCTGGCCAATGTAGTAGTAAGCAGCAGCGTGGAATGCATCAGCGGTGCCAGAAGTCACAGCATCGAAAGCAGCCTGCGTACCGGAAACCAGTTCGCCATTCGCCTTCAGATCAATTTCCAGCGTACCGCCGGTGATCGCAGCAACATTGTCGGCAACGCGCTGTGCAGCATCGTGCACACCAAAGGAGCCGCGCCCCCAGGTCGTCACCATGGTTACTTTCTCACGGCTCTGCGACAGAGCTGGAGTTGCGAGACCGGTTGCGGCCGCTGCGCCAGCAGCAACACCAGCTACGCCTGCGCCTTTAAGAAACTCGCGACGTTTCATAAGTAAATCCTCCCGAAACGGACAGTTGTTTGATGCCCCCCTCCCAGAGGACACCTCTTGCCCCTAAACCACAAAAGCCTAGAGATGTAAATTGGTATGGAAATCAGACCAATGTACCATAGCGCCGCGAAATAGCACTTTGTTCCGCAGCGTTACCTATCAAAACTTAGTTCAGTCCGGGCTGTGCGGCAATTGGTGGGGCCATCAAAAATCTACGTACGTAGCAAAACCGGCAACGACGCCAATCTACAAATTGGCGGCCCTGGGCTATATAGTACGGCATGGGATTTAAATTAAACCTGCTCCTGATCTCGGTCATTCCGATCCTGTTGTTCACAGCCGCAATGATTGGTGTTGTCACACAACAGACCACGACCTTGTCCGCCGAACTGGGTTCTTTGATCGAAGAACGCCTAGTCTCGGACAAGCGAACTGCACTGACCAATTATGCAGAATTGGCCGAATCTGCCATTCGGCCGTTGGTCGACCAATCCAGCGGGACGGCGATCGAAGCCCAGCAGCAGGCCAGAACCGTCATCAACGCCATGACCTTTGGCGAAGACGGTTATTTCTACGTCTATGACTACGACGGAACCAATCTGGTTCACCCCAGGCTAACAAACCTCGTTGGACAGAACCTCTGGGACTTGCAGGACCCAAACGGCAATTTCGTCATCCAAGGGCTGATTGAGCAGGCGCGTGCCGGTGGCGGCTTTCACTCCTATATATGGAATAAACCCTCAACCGGGCTGGAAGAACCAAAAATTGGGTTTGCAACAGGGATCGACACTTGGGGCTGGATGCTGGGAACGGGCCTCTATCTCGATGATATTCGGGGTGAACTTGATCTGGTGAACGCCACCATCGGGCGAACCGTGCAGCGTTCGTTTCTTTGGGTTATGGCCTTTGGCCTGCTTGCCGTCCTGTTGGCAGGGATTGTTGTTTATGCCTTCCAACACAACCTGCAACGGACTGCTGACGAAAAACTTAAAGCGTTGAACCGCCGGATCGTTGAGATCCAGGAAGAACAATCCCAGCGCATTTCGCGAGACCTGCACGACGGCATATCCCAGTTGCTGGTCCTAACACGCTATTCGCTAGAAGCGGTTGAAGCTGAACTTGATCCGGCACAGACGGAGCAAAAAGCCACGCTAAGCCGGTCCCGCGGGACCCTGGATCGTGCTTTGACCGAGCTGAGCTCGATCGCGCGGAACCTACGGCCTCCCGCGCTGGACCAACTGGGGCTGCAACAGGCCCTCATGTCCCTGATCGAGGACTATCAGGCGCAATCCAAGCTCAAGGTATTTGCCGATATCGAAGCGCTGGGCGACAAGCTTACGGAAGCGGGCAAGTCGGCGTTGTTTCGCGTAGCGCAAGAGGCACTGACCAACATCTCTAAACACGCCGAAGCTGAACGGGTTTGGATCACATTGAAGGTGCGAGGCCGGTCTGTGCAACTGACGGTCGAAGATGACGGCCTGGGGCTGAAGACACAGCAGCAAGGAGGCCTTGGCATCGCCAACATGCGCGAACGCCTCGCCTCGCAGGGCGGACGGCTGCTGCTTCGCACCCTGACAGAAGCCGGCACCGGAACCAGCGTAACCGGTATCATCCCGCTCAGTCGTGAGGCGGTAAGCCGATGACCATTAACGCCATAATCGCTGACGACCACGAATTGGTCCGCGAAGCGCTGTACGTGCGACTCAAGAAGATGGACGTGCAAATTGTCGCGGAAGCTTGCGATGGTGCTCAGGTTGTTGAATTGGCGGAAAGTGTTGCTTTCGACCTGATCCTGATGGACATCTCAATGCCTGTGTTGAATGGCGTCGAAGCGACAAGGCTTATCAAGCAGGCCGATCCATCGCGTAAAATCCTCGTTCTCTCAACACACGACAGTCAGAGCTACATCCGCGCCGTCGCATCCGCAGGTGCCGATGGTTACCTACTCAAATCAGCCGACTTCGAAGAAATGCAGCGCGCGGTGCAGGTCGTGGCGATGGGGGGGTCCTACTATGCTGACACGGTCAAAGAGAAACTGTTCGGCGATCGCGACTTCTCCGACGAAAAATTCAACACTCTAACCCACCGCGAGACGGAGGTGCTTCGAATGATCGATCAGGGCCTGCGTTCCAAGGAAATTGCCCATCGCCTGAACATTTCGCTTCGAACCGTCGAAGCCCATCGACGTAACTTAAACCGGAAAATTGGCAGCAAAGCCTGACACGGAATGCAGACAGCTGCCTTTTCTGATCCGCTGTGATTTTGCAGTCTGTACTCTGGAATTGGTGCCCCCGGCCCGAATCGAACGGGCACTCCCGAAGAAACGTGATTTTGAATCACGCGCGTCTACCAATTCCGCCACGGGGGCGCTGTGCTTCAGGGCTGGAGCCTGTATAAGACTCATAGCACTACGCGCCAAGGAGTTTTCTCGCATGGGTTGGCTGAAATCGCTCTACCATTGGACATTGCTGCAAGCTGAAAAACCCAGGGCTTTGGGCGTGCTGTTTGCTATGTCGTTTGCGGAAAGTTCGTTTTTCCCCATTCCCCCCGACACACTTCTCGCCCCCATCGTGCTGGCGCGGCGCGCCTGGTGGTGGTTGGCGGCCACGATTTGCACGGTTGGATCCGTCCTGGGCGGTTTATTCGGCTATTTCATCGGCAAATTTGCCTTCGACGCAATCGGCCAGCCCCTACTGGCCATGCTGGGCAAGACAGAAAGCTTTGATGCCTTTGAGCAAACCTTCAACACCTTTAGCTGGCAGATCGTCTTCCTCGCCCACCAGATCGCTGTTCAGCTCGATCTGATCGAATGTATCGTTATTCATGAACGTCAGCATATCACCATCGGCGAACAGGTATTGATAATCAACCTGATCCAGGCGCACGCGCTCGACCGTCTCATCGGACCGAAAACGCTCATTCATCTTGGTGCCGTCGCGGATGTCTTTCAGCTCCACCTGCGCAAAGGCGCCGCCCTTGCCGGGTTTGACCTGCTGCAGCTTAACGGCCCGCATCAGACGACCCTTGTGCTCGATGATGTTGCCCGGAC
>JACLAC010005582.1_pt1 | contig 28845 bp, 18 predicted proteins | sample 8027881 | NCBI WGS metagenome assembly JACLAC01 (sample SAMN15725517, study PRJNA655200) | protist metagenome | isolation source: fluorescence activated cell sorting (FACS) single amplified genomes of... | place: Spain: Blaines Bay Microbial Observatory, Mediterranean Sea | collected 2016-01-19 | reverse complement strand
ATGCTGCCGCTTGCCACTAGGCCAACGAATTTCTAAGTGTTCTACCTGATCAGCCATACCCAACCCCAGATGTTGCCGTAAGGCATTACTAGAGCCAAAACCAAAACCACTGGACACCTGTAAATGAATTTTTCGTGTTGCTAAAAAAGCGGTGATACGGGCTCCTATTGCATCACGGTTGCCCTGCCTAGAAACTAGTTCCAATCCTAGATAATTCCCTTGAGGACCATCATTGCGATACAAACTATTAGCCCATGCATCTCCGGTATAATGACCGCCCACACCAGCATAAAGATCCAAATCACCATCGTTATCATAATCGGCAAATGTAGCCCCATGTCCTTTACCCAGATTACCTACCCCGGCAGCCTTTGTCACATCTATAAAAGTACCATTTTGTTGATTAACAAAGAGGCTATTAGGCTCTAGACGATACATCTCAGGTCCTCCATTAGCCAAATATATATCAGGATAACCATCGCTATTAACATCGCCTACTCCCGTTCCCATTGTCCCAAAAGACCGTCCCAAACCGGCAGTTATGGTCAAATCTACAAAACTTCCATCGCCATTATTACGATACAAAAAAGGGCGATTTGTATTACGTGCCTTGCCGATAACCATACTGTTAAGAACATCGTCAAAAGCACTTAAGGTCGAAGCAAATATATCTAACCAACCATCATTATCATAATCAAAAAAGAACGCTACATAGCCTCCCTCTACTGGAAACGTAACTCCAGCAGTCAACGCCCGGTCGGTAAAAAAACCTATATCATTGCGGTAAAGACGATTAGCCTGACCAATATTGACTGCATACAGATCCAAGTCGCCATCATTATCATAATCACCCCAGGCCGAACCAATCGTTCGACTGGTATCGGCAACTCCAGTCATACCCGCTAGATCAGTAAATTGCGTCGAACCTAGATTGCGCCATAAACCATTGGCTTCACCATTACCAATCACCCCATTGCTCACATAAAGATCTAACCAACCATCGTTATCATAGTCACCCCAAGCCCCAGTAAAACTAGCACGTGGTTTATCCATCCCTACCTGCAACGCAACATCCTTAAATATACCACCAGTATTACAATACAGAGAATTGGGTGCCATTCCCTCCCAAGCATCACGACTGACAAAGAGATCAGCATCACCATCATTATCATAATCAGCCGTCGCTGCTCCCCACCCCCCACGACTATCACCTAATCCTGCAGCAACAGCAATATCCGTAAAAACACTACGATCATTACGATATAAACTAGGCACCGTTTGAATGGCAACCGTAAATAGATCCAAATCTCCATCAGCATCAAAATCTAGCCATGCACTACCCCGTCCACGATCCATTTTATCTACCCCAACCTCCGCTCCAATATCGGTAAAATGAGCCGTTTCCTCTCCTTTTACATCCTCTATATAGGTATGGAAACGATAACGTATTGGATAATCATCCGGATATCCCCCTTGCTGTTGCCATGCCAATTGTAACAACCATAAAGCGCGTAACCGGTCCGTATGCCGTTCCATTGATAATTCCGCTGCACGTTCCAACATAGGCACCGCAACAGCATCTTTGTCCCACAGGGCAGCAGTACCTGCAAACAGATAGATTCGCTGATTTTCCGGATATTGTAAGATGCTCTGACGCCCTAAACGTAAAGCATCAGCGTACGCCCCCTGCCGCAATAATGCTTGTAAAAGAAAAATTTGTGCCTGGTAATGAGTAGGCACTTGTGCTAAAATCTCACTACTCAATTCCTGGGCCCGGGCCAAATCCATTGTGGCCGAGGCCTGCAACGCCAATTGCGCTAAAACCAACCGCGCGTCTAAGGATACAGGATTGGCCTGTAACACCTCTTCGCTAATGGTCCCACATTGAAGCACATTGCCTTCAAAAGCCAATATCCGAGCCAATAACAACCGTGCCTCAGGTCGTTTTTGCATGCCTGTCGGCAGGCCTTCAAGTACTGCACGAGCCTGTTTATTACGGCCCTGCAACAACGCAATTTCCCCCAAACGTACTTGCGCCATAGTACTGTCAGGAGCAAGCTCAAGGGTTTCTTTAAACATACGACTAGCATCTGCCAAGCGCCCGGCATGCAATGCTTCTACACCTTGTCGATACGTACGCTCTACCGGTATTTCTTCTAGACTCGGCCCACACCCCACCCACCAACAGATCCAAACTATACTTATACACCTTAGACAGGAAAAACCTATCCGTTTCATGGTACAGTTTTTACGTGGGGGGCTAAGGCAGCCAATTGCTCTTTAGCCTTGGGATGCCCCAAATCAAGAGCTTTTTTATATGCCTTAGCGGCGCCAGAGTAATCGCGCTGCTGCACCAAAAGACGTCCCACTGCATAATGTGCCGGCGCATATTTAGGGTCAATTTTAATACATTGTTGAAAACTCAAAACGGCATCCTGTAAACGCTGCTGTGTCATGAAAATTAAACCCCGATAGTAATAGGCTTCGCGTTGGTCAGGATTAAGTTTTAACGTTAAATCGAATTCATCTAGCGCTTCATTCTGTTCATACAACTGGTAGTGACTACGCGCAAGGCCAAAATGAGCCCGCTCAGAAGAATAATCGGTTTCTATAGCCTGAGCAAATGCTTGTTTAGCCGCTTCAGCATTCGCCATTGATAAGGAGACGTCCCCCACTAAACACAGCGCCTCTATAAGTGCTAGATCGCCTTCGTGCGCTTGGCTCACGGCCTGTTTTGCATTAACCAAGGCCTGTGCCTTAGAATCCGCACGTAAATGAGCCATCCCCAAGCGTACATAAGCTGCAACAAAGGCCGTATCTACCTGAACCGCCAAGTTGAAGGATTCAATAGCTGCCGTTAATTCTCCTCGATACGCGTACAAATTGCCTTGTTCAAAATGTTTTTGGGCAGTACTGAGGCGTTGGAATTGTTTTAGTGCTGTGTCGCCAAGCACTTCCTGGCCAGCCTGACGATAAGCCTGACTCAATAAATAATGTGCTTGTGTATGGCGTGGCTCGGCTTGAATAGCGCGTTGAAATAGTGCAACGGCTTGCGCTGCATCCTGCTCCTTGAGATAAACGCCTCCTAAACCTAATAAGGTCGGCACAGCTTGAGGCTGGATCTGCAACAAACGTCTCCAGGCCATTTTAGCTTTATCGGTTTGGTCATCGCGTGCTAATAAGTCCCCATAATAATACAATGCCTCCAGATGAGTAGAATCTAACCGAATTGTTGCCTCAAACGCATCAATGGCTGCAGCAAAATCACTAGCGGAACGCTGTACTTCGCCCAAGTGAAAATGATATGCGGCTTTATCAGGAACTAATGCAATGGCTTCTTGAAAACGCCCTGCCGCTTCTAGATAGCGATGTTGCGACCGCAGCGACACTCCTAATGCAAATAGTAAGTCAGCAACTTGAGGCGTTAATTTTAAAGCTTTTTCAAAAGACTTAATAGCTGCAACATGCTCACCGAGTCGGGCCTGTACCAGGCCTATATTAAAATGTGCCTGCCCTAGATTTGGATCTAATTCTAATGCCTGCTTAAGAATTGTCAGAGCACGTTGCAAGCGTTGCTGCCGCAAAAAAAGTGCGGCGCGATTATTGAGTACCTGAGCTTCCTGCCGCTGCGCCATACTAGGCTCTGACACTGCTGGCGTTTTTTCACTACAAGCACTGTTCAACAAGATCAACATCAAGCTGACGATAAGTCCCCACTTAGTCAGCATGCGCGATTAATGAATCAGGTAACGCGACCTTAAGCCGATCTTTATGTATAGTAATCTGATCGTGCGACTGCTGTCGCAGGTTATGTACCTGCGATGTTAATAGCCTGTTCTCTCGTTCCCGTATTAGCAAAGCTCGAGCTCGTTTTTTAGCCGTCTCAAAAGATTCGATGTTATCCTCCTCTTGAAAAAGCACTCTGAACACAGAAAAACCGCCATCTACTTCTACAGGACCGCCAAGCTCTCCCTTTTGAACTCCTTGTATTGCGGCAAATAATCGAGGCATAACGCCTTTTTCACGTGGATGTAGATGTAACCGAGCTTTATCTTCAACCATTCCCTGACGTAAACTCAAACCAATTAAATCTTCGAAAAGCGCCCCTTTTGTAATCTGTGCTTTAACACGGTGCGCTTCTGCCTCACTAGATAAAAGCAATTCTTCTATCCAAGTAGCCCGCTCATGATGAAAAAATTCTGGTCGATTATCATAAAAATTACGGACCTCCTCGTCCGCCACCTGAACTTTTTTATTTAGCACCTGTGACCTAAAAGTTTCTAGTATAGTATCTTCTCTTCTTTGCCGTACATAACGCTGTACTGCAGGGTCTTCATGCAAGCCATCCCGACGAGCAGCTTTAGCAAACAAAAAAGAGCGTAGAAAACGTTTTTCTAATACTGCTAAGGCGCGATTACGCTCAGCACTTAAGCGTAAATTACGTTTTTTTAGTGCCTGTTGCACTTGCGCCACGGTTATTGCACCTTGGTCGTATTGGTAGATAGGCGTTTTGCTGGTCTCCAACGCCTTTATATCACGCCGACCATAGGCATCCAACATCTCCTGTAAACCCGGTTCCTGTAAACGCATTTTAAATTCTGCTTCCAACGCTTCAATTAACTCTTCTTCTACTTGGGTCAGCCGTTTTTGAATCAACGTTTCTTCTATTATATGGCGATATTCCCCATAAACAGTAGCTTCTTCTTGGCCAAACCGCACGACATGCCAACTCGTTCCAGCCCGTAATGGCCGTGACACCTCACCAGCTGGCATATTAATAAATAGATCTGTGGGAATATAGAGTTTCTTAATCAAATCTCTACCGACAAAGCCCAAATCACCGCCGTTATCTCCAGATCTCCGATCAAGCGAACGTAAACGAGCTAACTCCTCAAATACGGCCCCCTCTGCCAATGCCTTCACCACACTATCAATCTGCGTCCGTTCCTTAACTAGGATGGCGCTAACCTGGCGTTTGCGATTATAACTACCTTCACTAAAATGTTGCCGCACTTCTTCTTCTGAAACCTTCGCTTTAGCATTAACTTCGCGGGCCGTATATAAGTAGATAATTCGGTTTTCGAGTAAATCAAACACCGCATCGCGAACCTGAGCAACGGTGTCCACACCACTAGCTTGCGCTTCTATTAACAGTAAGCGGCGATCAATAAGTGCTTGAACATACTGCAATCGAGCCGCATCCGCTTCCACATCCGCATCCGCGCGCAAGCCCGGAGCAAGGCCGTGATAAAATCGTTGCAATGCTACTGCACTGATTTTATGTTCGCCAATTTCTACCACCGGCAATTCTGCAGTAGATCCACAACCGACTACCCCACCTATCATGCAACTCCAAAAAAACCACATCCATCGTGTCATATTCTTCCTCATTAATTTACCTTGATTGCAGACAACTAAACTAGCAACACAAGCTTCACTCAATATACAGGTACTCCATTACCTACCATGCCTGTCACCGCATCTATTAACAACCACATCCCACCTACAACAAATTGCCCCAGCACAATACCAAGAAAAAAGGGCCGCGTTTGTCGGTACAAGGTGGGTCCACCGTACTTCAGGACCATCACCTTGATAAGCCAGGCCAAAAAGATTGAAAACCAAATACTATTCAACACCCAACCCGTACTGACGGCAAAACCCAATGGATGCAATGGCCACCAAATAAAATGATGTCGGGCCCACATTAAGGCTCCCATTACTGCCCCACCCCCAATAGTCCACAGCCAACCAAGCAGATCTGGCCCCGTTGGCGTATTGAGTTTTTGGGCCGCAAAACTAGACGGATACTGGGCAAAACCAGTAAAATATTGAGGATGTAAATTCAGGGCGCCATCACGATAAGCCAAGAATAACATAAACCAAGCTGATCCAATCAAGCTAATCAACATAGCTGCTCCAATAGCTCCTAGCAAAACCCGCTGACGTTGCTTCAATTCACTGCTTAAACGCAATGCATTAGCTAATGGTGCCGTCATAAATACCAGCAAATCACCAGCCCATACCAGGGTATAGCCCGTAGCTATCATCCCCGTTATCCCTAGGGCCGGTACTCCAACTCCCGATACAATAAAACCAGCTGGTACCATCTCTGGAGTCACCGTTGGCAAACCCGCTTCGGCAATCACCCGAGCCAAGCCAATGAAAATTACTAATGCCGAGATCAGTACTAGTGGCACAATCCACGCGGGAAAGCCAGTTTTCCAAAGCCAGAACCACATTACCCCAAAGCTTATCACAAACCCCACAAGGGCTGTACGGTACGACATAATCTCGCGCGTATCATCTAGCGTTGAATCATTGTACCATGCTTGCCGTATAACTTGACGTAAGTGTGGGCGGGCACTCCATAAACCATAAAACACCAAAACCGTCAGGGCCCCCATCATCTGATGTCCCAAAATCGCTCCAACCGGCCCAGAACCGGTCCACGGCCCTAATTCTTCAGCATTATGAATGCCCAGTACCGAAAATGCACCTTCCTGAATCAGATGTAATAAATAGAAAAACCATAGGCTAAGAGAAATATTCGAATTAATAAAATAAGCAAAACCAAACATCAAAAAATTAAGGCGGAAATTTAAGGTCACCGAATTCCTAAACAACTGCACACTAGCTTGCGGTACAATGGGAGCAATAAAATGAAAATAATTATGCAGCGCATTAACACTATTTATCAGGAAAGGTATCGACAAGCCCAACCACATAATAGGGTTTTTAAAAAATGGCTGTAACAGAGATTTATCTTGCGCCTCTTCCACCATAGCTAAAGGTACCTGAACAAGCGGATAAACTAACCGTTCATGCTCAACCCATTGGCGCCGTAAAATAACCGAAGAACAAATAAGGCTCACATAAAATGCGGCAAAAAACAAAAACCAGCGTAGCAGTGGCAATAACCAGACATCCCAAGGAATAGCCGTAGGTCCTGCGCTCCCCTCATAGAATTCCTTAATGGCCTTAGCATCATAAATCACCATCCAATCCGATAGAAATGGATGAATAATGTTGACCCAATCGTTTTCTGGTGTAGCATAATAAAAAGTACCAGTAATCATTGGCAGTAACATGCCAATAACACCCCGTGTAGGAATAGCAGTCGCCACCATCATCATTATAAAAATGACGATCAATTCACCGCGCCGAAAAGCCCAACTGCGGCGTATTGCTCTCAACCCTATTTGCACAAAAGCCAACAATAAAAAAAGCAGGAAAAATGCCGCTGGTGTACAGGAAGAAAGACCTAAGCGTGTCCCCTGGATGACCATACTACCATATGGTATCCCAACCGCAATCAGTCCACTCAGTAAACACCCTACAATAAATGACCGTAACGTCAGACTCGCACTGCTATGATCCGCTATCTTATCACTTTTTGATAATGGAGAAACAACAGACATAATAATCTAACCCAGGGTATTTAAACACTGGTAAAAAAATACTGCGGTATTTCCACAGTACCGTAACAAATGTACCCTGGCCAATTCTAATAGGATAAAAATAAATAAACATCAACCTTTACAAAAGCAATAAGGCACAAGACTTTTGACGCTTTTATTAGCTCTAACTATATTGGCCCACAGTACAATAAAAAAACTCATACTGGATAAATCAGCAAACTGACGTATTGCGAAAGAGTACGAATGCAGCGCCGTAGGTTTAAAGATATCATTGCTACCCTATTGGGTCTCGCGTTAATCGGCCTGGTCGAAATAACCCTACAAATGCTAGGAATCGGTCCGGCTAATCGCCTTTTTCTATTAGATAACACAGTAAATCCCCCTAGCTATCGCCTCAATCCGCTTGCTGCGCAGCGTTTTTTTCAACATCAATATGTACGTCTAGCCTCTACTCAAAGCCAATTTACTGAACAAAAACCCCCAAAAACAAAGCGGATTTTTGTATTAGGTGCTTCAACTTTACTTGGTTTCCCTAATCCACCCGCAACAGCTTTTCCCAATTACCTAGAATTAATGCTTAAAGATCTTTTTCCCTCTCATGATTTTGAGGTAATTAACTGTGGGATTACCGCGATTAATTCCTTTTGTTTACGCGATTTCACCGACGAGCTAGTAAAATATGAACCGGATCTTTTATTAGTTTATGCCGGTCACAACGAATTTGTCGGTCCATATGGGGTAACCACTCCCTTTTTAAGTGTTGGTAACAACTACTATTGGATTCGCTTTAATATGTGGCTGCAACGCAGCAAATTATACCACTTTACTAAAAAAGCCCTGACTTATCTCAACTTCAATTCATCCACAAAGACAAATAAAAATCAAGGCTTTGGCCTTCATCTAGTACGCAAAGAAGTAGCAAATAGCAGTACCGATTTTACTGTTACTATGGCTAATTTTCGCCGTAATTTACAAGCTATCTTCACCTCCGTCCAAGGCCAATCCATACCCATCATTCTCTCTACATTAGTAGCCAATGAACAAGGCTTTTATCCATTGCGCTCCGAGGGAACACCAGATGTGTTAAGTGAATCCCCGCAAATAAGAGCCGGTTGGAGTTTGTCCCATTGGCTCCATTTACTGAAAAGCAATTCCTATCACGCAGCGTTACACTTTGAAGCAGCTGAAGCACATTTACAAGCTCAGCACTATGATCAAGCCCAAATCCTCTATGCCAAAGCTCGAGATCTGGATACTATTCGCTTGCGGGCTGGCACCCCATTCAACCAACTTTTAAAAAATCTAGCATCCTCTTATCCAGGCGTTTTTTTAGTAGACAGTGAAGCCGTTTTCCGTCAAGCCTCACCGCACGGTATTATTGGCAATTCGCTTATTACTGAACATCTACACCCAAATGTGCGTGGTCATGAACTATTGGCACGCACAATAGCAAGCTATTTGGCAAGTCAGGCATCTATTATAGACTTGCTGCCTGCCCCCACTTCTTCTTTAGCGACCTATGAAGCCTATACCAAAACCTTAGGCTACAGCCCAGCCCAAAGGGTCTATTATCGTAATGACTTAATCCTTTTTTGGCGTAAATTACCTTATCAAAAAACGCTGCCAACCCAACAGCGTCGATTGGCAGAACTGGTTGAATTACAGTTAACAGATATCTTGAAGCTTAGTTATACTGAAATTCAGACCTTTGCAACAAAAGGCGGCTTTCTTTTTTTAACACAAACCCTGGAAGAGATTTCCCTACAAGACAAAGAACGACTAAGTATTCGCTTACAAGATGTCGTCAAGCCATTAGGCATCAATCCCTATAAAAAACCATAAATCTCAAAATCATCCTATTTCAGCACCGTCAAACGCCCCAATGCGGTTTGCTCTGCGCCCTTTAAACGACACAAATAAACGCCACTAGCTACCATTTGCCCCATAGCATCCATACCATCCCAAAACACCTGATGATATCCAGATGCTACGTTCTCCATCCTCAACTGCCGTACCAACTGACCATTAATGTTAAAAATTTCAATCCGTACATCTGCGGTTTGCGGTAAGGTAAAATGAATAAGTGTACCGGCATTAAATGGATTAGGATAGTTCGCATAAAGTTGCAACGTATGGGGTTGGGAATCCGTCATTATAACCGCTGTAGACTGGGGTGCTAGTAATTCCACATGCTGGTCTATTACCAAATCAGTAAACATAGATTCTCGACCATCTGGCCAATGTACGCGTAACGAATCCACCATCATTGCATTTCCTAAACCAAAAAATAAAATAGGTGGTGCTTGGCTACCATAACCAAACCCCGATTGTAGTTCGCGCCATTGATGCATTTTGCCAGCATAGATTTCGACGTTTGTACCAATCGCATAATAATTAACATCCAAGCCTCGTAAGGCTATGCTCAGCCAATGTCCCGCTTGTATCGTATTATGATATAAGCGGGACTCCTTAGCATCAGCCACCAACAAATCCTGCCGCCCATCCTCATCATAATCCCCAAAAGTTAAACCTCTACCACTGCTAGCCTGCCGCATTCCAGCGGCTACACCAACACCAACAAATCCATCTGTTCCACGATTCTGGTAAAGAAAATCACCTCCAGTTAAGCGGCTAACAGCAGTAGCAACGATATCAAGATCACCATCATTATCATAATCCCAGAAACCCGCACCTGCCGTCTTTTTACCTAAATCCAGTTGAACCTGGGCAACAAAAACTCCCTGGTCATTACGATACAATTTATTCTCATGTAATTCGTTGGAAATATACAGATCAAGATCACTGTCACTATCGTAATCTCCTAAGACTACGGCAACAGCGCCTTCGTTGCTAGCGATAAGACTCGACGTAAATCCACCTTTCTCTGCCCAATTATTTGTATATAACCAGCTTCCCCCCGTACGGTTAGCTACTAATAAATCCGAATCGCCATCACTATCCACATCCCCAATAACTAAACCGCGACCATCCCTTTGATCTACCAGATTCACGGCCTCGGTAAATTGAACTAACGTCCCATTCTCATTTAAAAAGAACTGATTATTCCCATGTGCATTCACTATATATAAATCTAAGTCGCCATCGTTATCATAATCAAAAAAACTAGCGCTGCGCCCAGACCCCTTATCATTTAAGCTACCGTCTGCCGCTGAAACCTGCCTATACATTCCGTTATGATTTTGATAAAGAGCATTCGCCTCTTGATTAACCAAATACAGATCTAAATCGCCATCACTATCGTAATCACCCAAAGCCAGTCCTCGACCTTGGCCGGCATCTGCTATGCCTTTTGCCGCGGCAAGCTCAATAAATTGGCCTCCATTATTTTGGTACAATTTATTAACACTATTTAAACACACCAAATATAGATCTAAATCACCATCGTTATCATAATCAAAAAAACCAGCCCCATTAGCAGCAACAGGATCATCAGGAAGTGTCCTAGAGACTAAGCGTCCTTTACTATCCGTGGTCTTAAAATCATGCAATAGCGTAATATCACTGTCTGTACTAGTACCCAATTTAATAGCTATCTGCACCTGCCAAAGCCCCTCCTCTGTAGGTTCCCACGCTGGCAAAACAACCTCGCGCTGTACCCCCGCACCTAATGCCTCTTGTGGCACGACTCGACTTTCAACAATTTTGCCATGCTGAACAATACGATAAAGTAATTCAAAAGTAGAAGATATTTGTCCTCCTCTATTAGCAATAACTACTTTAGGTGCTATCATAGCTAAGGGGACAACATCATCTAAACCTAGTAATTTTTCTACCTTTAATTGTGCCGGTGAAAAAGCTAGCTGGTGTAAAAAATCTAGGCCGTTTCCAATTAAAATATCGCGTTTTTGTGCCGCTATATTCTCTAAATCAAACGGTAAATAGACGAGACGCTGTCCACCATTATCTAGTTGCAAGCCAGCAGCTCGTCCCGCATCTGTAGCTAACAATATTTGTGCCGGTGATAGCACATCAAAATCAATATATTGAATAGTAAACGGCGTAAGCTCCGCTACTTCCACACTACTCAGCTGGCCATATTGCTGCCAGCTAACATTCTCTAAACGTAAAACCTGACGTAAAAAGGATTCAACTTGGGGTGACTGGTTTAATCTAGGAGACGTGGCAAAAAGACGCCCTCCGGCTTTTAAAAAACGTTTAAAAACCACTTGACTTGCCTCATCCAAAGTACGCCCGAACCAAAAAACAGTTCCCCCTGACGCTCCATACGGTTCTAAAAATGCCTTATATATATCTGCAGAAAGATGGACAAACCTGCTCATATCAATGATTGCGAGTGGTAGATTACGTGCTTTAGTAATCTTATCAAGTGTCGCTCTCATATCACTTTTTTCCCGTTCAAGCATATAATCACCCAACAAAGCTAATATTGGATAATGCGTTGGATCGGGCCCCACAATTAGTTGTAAACTAGTCACATCAACCCAGTGACCAGCAGCAAAATGTAACCGTAAAACAGATAAATAATCGCCTGTTTCTGCCAATCTTAGTTGAACGCTGAATTCTCCTAATGTGCCTTTCATTGGCATACTCTGCAACGCTTCGGGGACATCCAGCCGATACAATATTACTTCAGCATGTTCAACCATTTCACTGGTCTGGGCACGCAGCACATAATTCTGTTGCGTTTTCAAAAAACTAATTAAATCACCTGTTGAACTTCCATCTATCTCAAAGGTTGGCTTAGTGGTGATTTTTTCATTTAGACGGCGTAGCATAAGATCTAATAATAGACGCCGTACATTACGATTCAAACGCATGATATCAATCGGCATATATACTAGCCGATAGTCGTCATTTGCAACAAATGAACTAACCGCACTATTACCTTCACCTAGTAGCAAGGGTACTGCCGGTGCCACTAACTCTAGACGTTGAGCCCGTATATCACCCCCCCCAAGAGAATCAGTAGGCAAACCCAGATTAGCTATTTGTCCCAAATTGTCATCGGGATGTACTGCAATTGATTCTTTTACTTCTCGCACATGTACATATTTCTGCAGGAATGGTTTTATACTAGATCCTTTATGTAAATCACGACTAGCTATAATTAAATGCCCACCCCCATCAAGAAAATTAGTCAACGCCAGTTTTTGCGTCTTATTTATGCTGCGCCCCAACCATATGACCTGCCTCCCCGTTTCCAGATAAGAACGTAACAAGGCATCATATACTGCCGTGGTATTAGAAGGTATATCTCCAATAAAAACAAAATTAGCCGCCATTTCCAAATCCGTTAGCACCTGCGCAAATTCGTCCTGAAAACTTTGACGATTATATGGGTTGAATGGCTCTCCCATAAACACTAAGGTGTTATAATGCTCCGGATCAACTAAGCTTACAACTCTCCTTTTAAGGCGACTAGAAACGCCTCCTACAGCATCATATAGCCGTAGAGAAAGCTGATAATAACCTGTTTCTGGATAAAAGTAGGTAAAGTACTGATGGCTAGTCCCAGCCATAGGATGCATGGGATATGCCCCTAACCAAGCTAAATCGGGCAGCGACCGAACGATTAAGTCAGCTCCCGTAAATTCTCCCTCAATTGAAGCCCTAATTACGGTACTTGAATCAGCTTTTAGAAAAGCCGTATCTTCAAACAATGTAGCATCGGGGATTTCCAACTCGACTTCCCCCTGTGGATAGCGTCCTCCTACAAGAAAACGTAGTGTATCACGGTGGACTATACCGGTCGCTTTAAGCACAACAGAAAATTCAACCTCGGTGCCTGCAACCACGGCAGGATCTAGGGTAAACGCCGGTAAATCTACACTCACTTCATTTCCAGGATAAAGATGTAAGCGTGTTTCAACCATCCGTCGATCATTAATGCTACTCAGTTCCCCCTTTAATACAGCTACCTGTAAACGCATATTTTCGTATGCTTTTAGTGACCAATTTGCCATCTCTACCGCGACTTGAAAAGTTTCTCCTGGACGCAAATAACCATCACCATTGCCCGCTGTATTTTTTCCGTTACTATCCAGTACTGTATACCCTTCAATTACCACATCCTGGACTCCAATTGGAGCATTTAAAATCGAAATACCTTTTTCAGCCCCAAACAACTGATAGCTTTCTTGGTTTGCCTGGATCTGTCCATTGTCCTGTGGATCAAAGACAATGCCGTACCATGTTGCCGTTGGCATTACAGGTTCAAAACGCACGGGCTGAGCAATACGTTGAAAAATTTCCCCCCGGACATAAATAAATGAATGGCTATTTTCCTCAATATTCAAATCCCCTTGAACAAGAATTTCAATGCGGTTCTTATCAAACCCAGTTGCCCGTCCATCTGTAGCAGCTAAACGAACCCGGGTATTGGGATGGATCACCAACCGTCCTTCGGGTGCTATACGCAGATCTCCATGCACCAGTACACTACCCGCCCAATGTATCTCTTCATTGATAATCCCCTGCCAATGTGGTATTTCAATATCCACCGCTAAGTCTTCTTCACCTATGCGCTTAGTACGAACACGAACAGTACTAGCCGCACTGGACGGGCTTGATGATTCGTATAACGAAAAATTTATTCCATCATATAAGTCCGTTGCATCACCTAAGTTACCAAAGTGTTCCTTTGTATATGAAGCATCATGGGCCCAATGATTAAGATTATCACCATTTTTAAGCCTATCAGCGCTTACCAATTCTACTAGTTTACGAGTTTCATCCGCATTAGATGACATATAAGGACGGATATGCCAAATCAACAAGCCTGCAGCAGGTAAATCCTGATTATAGTAATGGCCTTTTGTGCTGCGGTATTCAAGCAGTAAATAATCTTGTCCAATCGTAGAATTACTTAATTGAGTAGCATGTAGATATACTTTGAAAATCACTCCACCGCGGACAAGGTCATTTAACCCTACGGCATTAGCATCTTCCTCCAGTACAATCAACTGATTATTTTCTGAACCAATCCATCCTAATTGTTCCAGACTCCAAGCAGTTAAAGGCTCTGGACCATCATCCCCATACCATCCATGAGCACCCCATCCCATCAAGCCCCACCGGCCAATCCCCGCCCCATCAGCCGCAGGGGGTTGATTTTCTTCCTCCAAAAAAGAAGTATCGTATAAGTCCGGCAACCCCATACTATGCCCAAATTCATGGGCCATAGATCCAACGGTTTGGGACCAAGTCCCCTCCTGTTGAATAGCGCCACGATTCACTCCACCCAAAATGCGTATGGGCTGTCCATTATAGCCTAGATCTTCAGACAAATATTCATTAAATCCCAGCCCCACAATACCCGTAGCGGCCCCTATTAAAAAACCTTTGGGAATACTCAATGTATTAACAAAGACATAATCGACTATCCCATCATCATCACCCGAATCAGCCACTCCATCCGGGCCATCATTGTCAAAATCAGACAAATTAACATCACGATCAACTTGGCGCATAATTTCTAGAACAAAGTTTCCGTAGTCGCCATGTACGGTTGAATTTTTTGCAAGATAAGCTGTAGTAGGATAATCTGAAGCATAGCGCCGTGCCAGCACCTCTCCCCGCAGATTTAATTGACCGAACGACATGATATCATAAAAATGCGCCAATGAACCTGGATATTCTACCTTAAATAGATTATCAGCATAAGCAGGAGGGGAATTGCTTGTAGGCGCTTGATCACTAAACTTGGCAAAAACGGTTAGAGCCTTAATATGGCCACGTGACTCTAAAAAGCCTTCCAGTTGAGCAATAGGTTTAGCTGCTATAGTTGTGCCCAAATCAGGAGTAGCACATAAAAACTCAGCAGCAAGTCTAGTGACGAGCAGAATAAATACGGTAAAAAAAAATGGTATCTGGTACACATTCAGCATAAAAAAATAATTCACTAATTAATCCTGCCATAGGTAGGATTAAGGATAGTAGGCAAAGCCATCTAAAGATGCTCTTTTACCACTATAAATATCTGCTACTGCTGCAAACATTTAATTACTTATTCTTTTACTGCACCACTGGTCAGACCTTGAGTAAAAAAACGCTGGGTTAACAGAAAAAAGAGTACCGTTGGCACTAGAGCAATAACCGAAGCTGCCGAAATATAACGCCAGTTAACCCCAAATACACCTTGTAAACTTGCCAGTCCTAACTGCAATGTATATAGTTCTCGACTTTTGAGTACCACCAGAGGCCAAAGAAAATCATTCCATTGGGCCACAAAGGTAAACGCCGCCTGGGTCGCTAGTGCGGGCTTAATTAGCGGCATCATCACACGAGCATAAATTTGAAAATCACCACAGCCATCAATACGAGCAGCATCTTCTAAATCAATAGGCACAGTAGAAAAAGCCTGCCGTAAAAGAAAAATGCCAAAAGCATTTACTGCTACCGGTATAATCACCCCCGCATAGCTATCTACTAAACCTAATTTTAACGTTACAATAAAAAGCGGGATAAGTAGTACTTGAAAAGGTACCATAGTTGTTGCCAAAACTATATAAAGAATGACTTGTCGGCCTTTAAACTGCATACGCGCCAATGCATAACCGGTAAGCGAACAAAAAAATAGATTGATAACAACAGTAGTAATAGCAATAAAAAAAGTATTAAATAGATAGTCAAAGAACGGTAAGATATTCCAAGCTTTAATAAAATTCCCCCAAACAATAGGATCAGGAATAAACTGCGGTGGATAAGCAAATAAATCGGCTGTCTCGGCCTTTAGTGCCGTTGAAAGTAACCAAATAAAAGGAAGCAATAAAACCGCACCAATACTACAAAGTAATCCATATAAAACGAAACGTTTCATTAGGCATTCCCCTCACTACCCGCTAGGCGAAAATTAATGATGGAGAATATCAGAATAATCAATAATAACATTAGTGACACAGCCGCCGCATAACCCACTTCTAAATATTTAAAGCCAAGGGTATAGATATAATAGGCAAGCAAATTTGTCCGATGAAATGGCCCTCCCCCAGTCATTACGTACACCTCGCCAAAAGTACGTAATGCTGCAATTGTAGCAATAATTGATACTACTAAGGTATAAGGCTTGACCGCAGGAATAGTAATATGACGAATAACCCGGAACCACCCGGCCCCATCTACCCGAGCTGCTTCCGACAATTGTGGTGGTATACCTTGCAAGCCTGCCAAGTAAATTATCATATAATACGGTGCAGCTTTCCAAATAGTTACCATCGCCACCGAAAAAAGGGCAATGGCCGGCTCGGTAAACCACACCGATTCTACCTCAATTCCAAAATATCCTAACAACACTTCCGGTACTCCCCGCGTATCCGCTAGCCAGGAAGGCCCCTTAATCCCAAAACCCTGCAGTAAAGCATTGAGCAAACCATCAGAATTATAAAGCCATTTCCAGATAATCCCTGCCACGACAATAGACGTTACAACGGGAATATAGTATAAAGTGCGAAATATTTTTATCCCTACTAGCGTATTATTCACCAGCACCGCTAACCAAAAAGATGCAACTACCAATACCGGCACTACCATGAGTGCATACAGCAAAGTATTACCCAATACACGCCAGAATAATTCGTCTGCCATAGCACGTCGATAATTATCTAGTCCAATAAATTCTGGGGGAGTAAAAATATTATAACGATTAAAACTCAACCAAAAGGTATCCAGCAATGGATAGAGGAAAAATACGGTTAATAAAATCAGGCCTGGAGCCATAAAAACATACGGCGTAAATTTGGGACGCATAAATAAAATCCTTACTGGAATTGCAGCAAATGATTCCACTTGCGCTCAATACGCACAAGTGCTTCAGCGGCACTCTGACGACCAGCCATTGCTTTAGCAAATTCCTCATAAAGGATATCCTCCATACGACTCCAACCTTTTACATCAGGCGGTGCCATAACAAAAGCATTGGTAATATCAGCAGCGGCAAGCTGATTAGCTATATCTGTTTTATTTTCTGGCGTTCTCTTAAAATAGGGATCGGCGGCGGCCGCCTTGGTAGACGGTAAAATAGCGACCCGGCGACAAAATTCAAGTTGATTGACATCATTAGTAACAAATAGGCCAAAATCAACCGCTTGCTGATAATGCGGTGAAGCTTTGGGTACCACCAAAATCTGATTGGTCGCCGGTACCAAGCCCGCTGCACCACGTGGCTGTGGGGCTGGATCTACTTTCTGTTCTAGTGAAGCATCAAAATAACGCGTAATCCACCCCCCTGAAAACGGCAACATCGCCGCCCGCCCTTCAATAAACCAGTTTACTTCATCACGATGAGACGCCGCCAATGCTTCAGGCGGTAGGGTACCATCTTGATAAGCGTCAATCCATTTTTGAAAAATAGCCATTGCCTGAGGCGAATTAATCGTTGTATGTGTATAGTCTTTATCAAATAACGGCCAACAATTATCTAGTCGTAACAGGGCCCAGGCTGGAGCAATTAACGAAGGATGTAAACGCCAGGAAACACCATATTTTCCTGTCTTTTGGTGGATCTGCCGCCCCATCGCCAACATCTGATCAATACTTGTAGGTGGCTGCTCCGGATCTAGGCCAGCAGCTTCAAAAAGGTCTCTATTATACCACATCATACTAACACCAACATACCATGGAATGGCATAGTTAACCCCTTGAAAATATCCCATTCCATGCCAAAAATTACTCAGCCGTTTATCCTTTTCAACTGCCGTTACCAGGGTATCCATATTACTCAAAATACCGTATTGCAAAAATCGTGGCAGATCATAGATATTGGCTAGATCTGGTGGTGTATCGCCTACTAGAGAAGCAAGGAATTTCTCAGCTACTTCAGCCCCACTAACATCTACCCATTTAATTTTTATGCCGGGATGCTCGCTTTCATATACTGCAATCATTCCGTTTATATAATCAGCGAAAGCATCCCCCAGAGCGATAGTCCAAAATTCCAATGTTATGGTTTTGTTTTCAATCTCTTTGTCAGAACTGCATGTACTGCACATCAATGTCAACAACAAAATCTTTACATAGCGCCACCAATACATAATATACCGCCCTCTCATGCCCCACTCCTTTGCTCCATCATTACCTCAACAATACCCTGTTATTTGCCATATTGAATAGCCTTTAAAATGCTGTTCTTAGAAGGATAACATAACTTATCCAATAACCATTACAACTTAACTCCAACGGTAGCTTCGAGCCCCACGACTAGCTACGCGTGCCAATTTCCAAGCTGTTAACCATTCGCTATGCTCTTCAATAACCAAATCTGAATCTTCCCCACTACGCACATACAAGCCAGGCATATGAGGTCGTCCATTGGGCTGGCGTGCATCATTCCAGCGTAAATCCATACTCCAGCGAACCGCATCCGATTGATTTGGCTGACTACCATGGGGAGTACGGCAATGGATAATAAGCATACCACCGCGTTTAACCGGTATGATAACAGGCTCAACGTCCGGTAATTCCTCCGGCGCCACAGTATAGCTGCCTCCCATATGATCCGGCGGTCGTACATGGGTACGCAAAGGCTCGTGGTGGCTACGCGGCAGCAACATCAAGGTACCGTTTTCTTCATTTGCATCAAGCAGTGGAATCCAGGTAGTAATAATCAACGTATTGTCTGCCTCAGGCAACAATACCCCCAGATCCTGATGCCATGCCGTTGAACGCGCCCATTCATTTTCATTGAGTCCACCCTCATACTTACCGGTAGCTGGCAATTTGGCGCGAATATGCTGGCACGAATGAGCATAAATCTCCGGCCCAACAATCGACTCCACTATATCCAACAAACGTTTATTATGTAAAAAAGAGAAAATATTTGGCCCTAAATTTTGCGGAAAATTAATGCCGCTGATGGCACTGGCATCTGCCTCAGCCAAAGGGATAAGGCGTTTATCAAAGGGTAATTCAGCAAATTCATGATCAATTTTCCCAGTTGCTAATAAACGCTGTGCGGTATTATCAACAATCTGTTCTAATTCACGTTGTACGGGATCAAGATCTTCAGCTGTCAACGCATCAGGTACATACAAATAGCCTTCTCTATGAAAAAAATCTAGCGCCTCGGGACTCAAAGCAGACATCATTCTACTCCCTTAAGTAAGCTAATTATGGTATGGTTTAAAAAAAGAAAAGATAGCTTGCCAGCTTTAAACTGCCAAGCATAGCACCTCTTTGCTAACAATAATCTGCAATGTACTAACCTGCTTGTATATCTACCCAATCAAGACCTATATTTGCTATAGGCTTGGTTTCATATTTCAAAATCAACTATAATTACTCTAAAAATAGATTATCTGGGTTTATATCGCGGTCTAAAAAATATCATATCATTAGTACAATGACCATCTCTCAAAGCTCTTGCTTCAATAAAAAACATCTTGAGTCTAGATAAATTGCCCAATTATAGTCCTTATAAATTATCGCTTTTAATACCCTTCACGCCATTTTCTGCTTAGGAGCTTCCATGACTTATCGATGGCTTTCCATACCGACATTAATCCTGAGTATCTTTTTTATTCTATCCCTTGAAACCAAAGCCAACACCCCAATACTAGGTCAATTAACCTTAGAGCTAGCAGCAGATCTAAACGGCACATATATATCTAAACTAAGTGGCACCCCTAATACCACACAACTACATGGCACCGGACAAGAAATCACTCTGACTTTACAGGGAGAAGGCCTAAGCACCGCTAAACAGATCGAATTATTTGTTGCAGCTCGACCTCCGGAAGCATTTGATATAGAAGCATCTTTTTTTGTCCCGTCTACACCATATATTACCATCGGTTCCGGGGTGGAATTGATCGAAAATAATATTTTACGATTAGGAGCAGTAGCCTTACAAGATGTTAGTCTTGGAGACGCTGAATTAGGTATACTACATTTAACCATCGGACCAAATTACGTGCCCGGTTCAATCGCATCAGTACAATTGCTATTCTTATCCATTGGTCCTTCATCCACCGAACGTGAACTCTATGATGAAAAAATCACCTGCTTAGAATGGTTTTTAGAGCCCCTTAATACAGCTATTTCCACTTCTCCCTGGGGAGATTTTAAAGCCTCTTTCCGGTGAAAACTCTATCTAAATAGCTTTTCTAAACCTAGCATTCATAGTGCTAATGCGGAACTTTACCACACTTTTTTCAAAAGTACAGTATAGACCTTATGAGATATCCTAGCGCCAAGGAAGAAGAGCATTTTTCTGAAAACGGTGTCATGGTCCTGCCCAATGCCATTAGCGGCTCTGATTTAAAGTGTTTGCAGACTGCCTTTGATCGCTGTGCCACCGCTGCCAAACCCACTTGGTTGGAGGACCTTGCAGCCGGCACCCAACCAGCTGCATATTTTGATATTCCCAATCCATTAGCACAAGACGATATCTTTATTAACCTGGTCACACATCCTGCATTTTTTGGCTTCCTTAGTACTTTTTTCAATAGTGATTTTCGTTTGATTTTCACCCAATTCCGTACTGTTCCCTCTAGTCCCTTTAGCTATGTAGGTTGGCACTATGATGTTGACCGTAATACCACCCCACTCCATCTAAAAGTACAACTCTACCTCCACGATGTCGGCCCTGAAGATGGCCCCTTTGCCTATATTCCCGGTAGCCACAAAAACAACGCCGGTCCGTACCCCCCTGTACGCCACCTTAAAAATATGCCTGGCCATACCATCTACCCTGGAAGCGCAGGAACCGTCTTACTTTTCAACTCCTACGGTATGCATTCTGCAATGATCAATCGCACCGGCCAAGCCAGGAAATCTATTATTCTTATTTATGAAAAATCTAACCCGAGCAACTACGATCCCGAACGTTTTTCCTGGCTAGCTGACAAACTTTCTACTGATACCCAACGCCGCCTTTTCGGGTTAGCAAATTATAGTATCTAATCTAGCGTTGTTTAAGCCGGAACATACCTGAGCTCTACGCGCTCAACCTCATTGGAGTAGTGCAGATGAAAATAGATGCTCATGTTCATGTCTTTGCCAAAGCCAGTAGTGAATTCCCGCGCTTAACTTCGGCTTATATGCCAGCCCATTCCGAAGCTCCAGTAGAACAACTGCTAACCGCTATGGAAACCCATAGTATTGACCGCGCCGTTCTCGTCCAAACCGGTGGTACCTCGTTGGCTTACCACGCCTATTTAAGGCACTGTCTCAAAATATACCCTGATTATTTCAAAGGTATCGGCCTAGTAGACGCAGAGACCAAAAACCCTGCAGCGCATATGGATCGTTTAGCCGCAGATGGCCGTATCATCGGTTTCCGCTTACGTAGTTTGGGTGGACCAGCCGATCCTTTAGCCCCCATTGATGTACGTCACTTTTCCACCTATCCTATCTGGCAACGAGCAGCCGAAAAAGATTATGTTATTTGGCTTTACTTACAAGCAGTTGATGCCCACCTAGTACCTTTCATACTAGAGGCTTTCCCCCAAGTACGCGTTGTTTTTAATCATATGATGGTCTGTCCAGGTGTCGGTCGTTTTAGTCGAGATGCTCTGGGACGTCCTCAAGCGGATGTAGATTTCCCTCCACAAACACGCTATTCCACCTTAGGCTTAAAAATAGGTCGCATAGCGAATAATACCCGAGGTTTATATCCTTATGAAAACGTCTGCGTTCATATTTCCGGCCAATATGCTTTTAGCAAACAGCCCTGGCCCTATACCGACCTAGCGACATGGCATAAAAATTTGTATGCAGTATTGGGTGCCGATCACTTGATGTGGGCCACCGATTTCCCTTGGATCAAGGCAGAACCCGGTTATGATAAACAGACTCAGATCTGCAACGCTTTATTGCCCATGCTTGATAAGCATGAGCAAAAACTTGTTATGGGCGGTACCGCCCAACGTTTCTTGCATTTTTAAAAAATAATCAATGTACACGTTATTTATTATTTCAACCTACTAAGCATTATAATTTAACATTGATTCATTGGCATAATAGCGCTCCTAACACTATTTTCCTATCCGATAGATTCAAATTTTTATCACCAAAACTATTTATAGTATCAATAAAGATCAAAGGAATATGGCATGTTATACGAACTTCGCACCTACCTTATCCCAGCTGGCCGTATGGACGATATTGTTGAACGTTTTCGCAGTGTAACATGTCGCTTATTTGAAAAATACAATATGGAAGTGGTTGGCTTCTGGACCACTGACAAACCGGAGGAACAATACGCCTTAATATATTTAATGCGTTATCCTGATGAGGCCGCTATGGAACAATCATGGGCCGCTTTTCGCGCCGATCCCGAATGGCTAGCAACGCGGGAACGCACAGAAGCAAATGGCCCCATTGTAGACGAAGTAATTTCCCAAACTCTTATCCCAACTGATTTTTCTCCAATACAATAAATCAACCATCCTAGCCCCGGAGCATCACATGGCAAACGCCCTCGGCATTGGCTTCTTAACACAAATATCTCCTGAACGCATGCGCTATATGGCCCAAATGGGTGCTCAACATGTTGTTAGTTCTCTTCCACCAAATCCACAGCGTAACCGCGATGGTGATATATGGACCTATGAAGGCATGTTAGCCCAGCGCAAAGAAGTAGAACACTATGGCCTTAAACTTTCTGTCTATGAGGGCATCCCAGTATCCGATCGGATTAAATTAGGACTAGATGGTCGCGACCAAGACATTGATGCATATTGCACCAGTCTGCGTAATATGGGTAAGGCCGGAATCCCCATACTCTGTTATAACTGGATGGTCAAATTTGGTTGGCTCCGTACCGAATTTGCCACGCCGGGACGCGGAGGAGCGGTTGTCACCACGTATAAACACGAAGACTTCGAAAAAGGCGGGCTAACCGACTACGGCGAAATCCCGGCAGCAACCTTATGGTCCAGCTTAGAGTATTTTTTACGCGCCATAGTACCCGTTGCCGAAGAAGCCGGCGTTAACTTGGCCATGCATCCAGACGATCCACCGCGTTCCCCCATTCGTGGTATTAGTCGCATTATGACCAGCCCCGAAAATTTCCAACGTTTGCTTGATTTAGTCCCTAGTCCAAATAATGGCTTAACCTTCTGCCAGGGCTGCTTTACCGAAATGAATATCGATGTTCCTAAATGGATTCGTCACTTTGCGAGTCAAGGCAAAATGCATTTTGCCCATTATCGTAATATCAACAAAGGCGGTAGTGCCGATCATTTCTCCGAAATTTTTCACGACGAAGCAGGTGAAGCCGATATGTATGAAACGATGAAGGCCTATATTGAAGCCGGCTTTGAAGGGCCGATACGTCCTGACCATGCACCAACGATGGAAGGCGAAAACAACGACCACCCAGGCTATTCTTTACAAGGGCGCTTAATGGGTGTTGGCTATATGAAAGGATTAATGGAAGCGATCATTAAAGCCTCATAAACCGACTGTTTAAAATGAGCAAAAGACCGATTAATATATTTTTTAATTTGCTTATCAACATAAATGTTCATGCATAAGCTCATACATTTTTTCAATGTATACCTTATAAATAATTAAATGCTATGGTCTTTATATAATCCCCTCATACTATGGCGTAAAAAACCAGATAGCCTTACACTATTTAGCTAATATTACAGACTTTAATTTTATCTCTATACATAACCATGTGCTTTAGTCATAACACCCACTATACCAAGCTCATAACTCTCAACCTATCCATATTATTTCTCTTATGGAACTATCCTTGTACTGCACAAACATCACCGGCAGTACCTGATCAATTAGCGTCTAGCCATAGCGCCGCATCTGCAGGCGATATACCCCAGACAGCCTGGCCTGCAAGTTGGTTCAAAGCACCGCGCAAAGCCTCTAGTCTGGGCCTTAAAACATTCCATCAATCACCGCTCCTTGATTCACTCGTTGCTGTGGGTGCTCTAGCGCCAGTAGAAGAACGTCTACCCAATGATCCCATTGTCGTTGAACCTATCGACACCATTGGTCACTACGGCGGTACTGCCAAACTTTTCCATGCCGGGCAAACGCTGATCAATGTCCCTGAAGGCCCCCTACGCGTAGGGCCCCAACTACGACTTACCGTGCCAAACTTTGCCGAAAAAGCTATCTATAGTGATAGTGCTCGAACGCTAACTATAACCCTGCGTCCAGGCCATAAATGGTCTGACGGCCATGCCGCTACCGCTGATGATTTCGTATTTTGGTTTGAGCATGTACAAATGAATAAACAACTCACGCCGGTAGTAGAACCACGCTTTAAAGGCGCTCGCATTGAGCAACACGGACCGTATTCATTTTCATACCATTGGCCTCAACCCCAACCCTTGTTTGTTAAACACATGGCCCATAGTGGCTGGCGCTTATCCTTACCAGCACATTTTATGCGCCGTTATCATCCTTCTTTCACCGACCCTGAGCAAATAAAAAATGAAGCCAAAGAATTAGGTTTGCAAGATTGGCGTACGTACTTTGAAGTAGTGAGTAATACACGTGATTTAATGGTGTTTAATCGACCCGTAAAAACCGCTTATATCGTTGTCAGCAAAACCTCCACCCGATCATTTTACAAACGCAACCCTTATTATCCTAAAGTCGATCCACAAGGCAATCAATTACCGTATATGGATTATCTTGAATTACAACGCGTAGATAGTCCAGAAATTATGACGGCCAAAGCCTCTACCGGTCAGGTCAGCTTTGCCGGACGCCAATTTAAAACGGCCGATATTCCACTATTCAAACGTTTTGAAAAAGAGAATGCCTATTCCACCTACATATGGCCGCGCCCCTATGGTTCAGATATTGTTCTTTTCGCCAATATGACCCATCCAGATCTAGGCTTACGTACGATCTTTCAAGACGTGCGCTTCCGGCGCGCCTTATCACTGGCTATCAACCGCGAAGAAATTAACCAGATTGCCTACCATGGCCATGGGGTACCACGTCAACTAACAGTGGTACCCTCCAGTCGCTATTATGAGCCAGCATTCGCTCAATCGTGGGCTCAGTACGATCCCGCTCAAGCTCGTCAGTTATTAGACGCTGCCGGCATCGTCGACAACGATGGTGACGGACGCCGCGATCGTCCCGATGGCTCACCATTGGAGATTACTCTCGAGTACACATTAGGCGAAACCCCCAAACAAATCACGGTAGAATTGGTTACAGCACATTGGCGTGAAGTAGGTGTCCACATCAATCGCAAACAAATCAGTGGAGCCCTACAAGGCGTACGAGCCCGAGGCGGCTTGATGGACATGAGTATCTGGCATGCTGATCGCAATTCAGATATCCTCTTCCCAATTGAACCATTCTGGTATGTACCAATGGCCCTAGGACAGGAAATGATGCATTGGGCAGAATGGGCACGCTGGTATCTCTCCGAAGGTGAACAAGGTTATGAACCACCCCAGGAGATTAAACAACTTATTAGCTGGTGGGACATTTTGCGACGTACATCAGATGAAGCTGTGCGTATAGAAGCAGGTAAAAAAATCCTTCGTTCACAGTCCGAAAACCTATGGGCTTTGGGCATTATTGGCTTAGGCCCACATCCCGTTATTGTCGCCGATAATTTGCACAATGTACCACGCCACGGCTATTGGGGTTGGGATTCACGCTGGTCCTGGCCTTATTATCCCGAAACCTGGTACTTACAAGAGAACTAAAGGCTAGACTAGCCATGCTCAATTATATTATCCGTCGTGTCCTGATCATGATCCCCACCCTGGTCGTAATCTCGGTATTGGTATTTACTATTATCCAACTGCCACCGGGTGATATTATTACCTCACGCCTCCAACAACTACAAGCCGAAGGCCAGGAAGTATCACAAGAACAAATCATTGCATTGCGTGAACGTTATCACTTGAACGATCCTTTACATATCCAATATTTCAAATGGATGGGTGGGATATTACAAGGTGATATGGGGTATTCCGTAATGTATGGCCAGTCGGTCAACAATCTTATATGGGAACGCCTCGGCTATACCTTACTAGTTACTTCTACTGCTACACTTTTAACCTGGTTGGTAGCATTCCCCTTAGGCGTTTATTCGGCCTTACGCCAATATTCTGCAATAGATTATATAACCACCTTATTAGCTTTTTTGGGATTGGCCACACCTAATTTTCTGTTAGCCTTGGTGTTGATGTATTTGGGCTATGAATGGTTTGGCATTGCGGTTGGAGGATTATTTTCTCCTGAATATGCTGGTGCATCCTGGAGCTTTGCTAAATTATTGGATCTGCTAGGCCATTTATGGATTCCTGCCGTAGTTATTGGAACCGCTGGGATGGCTGGTTTAATGCGTATTATGAGAGCTAATCTGCTCGATGAATTAGGCAAGCCCTATGTTACAACGGCTCTAGCAAAAGGACTCAGTCCTACGCGTTTAGTTATTAAGTATCCTTTACGTATTGCCATCAACCCTTTTATCAGCACCGTGGGCTGGATGTTGCCGGCGTTAATCTCAGGCTCGGCTATTACCAGTGTAGTCTTAAGTCTACCCACAACCGGGCCTTTATTATTGGAATCATTAATGAACCAGGACATGTATCTAGCCGGTAGTTTTCTGCTTATGCTCAGTATTTTAACCGTAGTTGGCACCTTGTTATCAGATATTCTGCTAGCGATCTCTGATCCGCGCATCCATTATGAATGAGACGCACATGAATCAGGCACTCGAAGCAAACGACCAACAAACCGAGGCCAGTCCCCACACTCCGACAAACGAGTACGATCTAGCCTTTGCATCGCAATGGACGCTGATGTGGCTGCGTTTTCGCCGCCATCATTTAGCGCTTATTGGCGGTGTAATATTGCTGATTTTTTACAGTATTGCGGCAATCTGCGAATTTGTCTCACCCTATGAACCCAACCAGCGCAATGCCCAATATGTGCTGTGTCCGCCCCAATGGCCCCATTTTTTTGATGCCGCTGGCCATTTCCATTTACGCCCTTTTATTTACGACATACAGCAAAATCCAGCTGCCGATGAATGGCAACGCGAATATATTGTCAACACCAGTCAACGCTATAATCTACGCTTCTTCACCCGTGGTCCCGAATATTCCTTTTGGGGCTTGTTTAAAACAAACTGGCACCTTTTTGGTGTTGAAGGCAATGTCCCACTATTTCTCTTTGGTACCGATGATCTGGGTCGAGATCTATTTAGCCGCATTCTTTACGGCTCCCGCATCTCATTAACCATTGGCTTGATTGGCGTTGGCTTAACCTTCTTTATTGGGATCTTATTAGGAGGATTAGCAGGCTATTTTGGTGGTCTTATAGATATGGTCGTACAACGGGCTATAGAAGTCATCATGGGCATACCTTCATTGCCCTTATGGATGGCTCTAAGCGCAGCGTTACCAGCTCATTGGCCCCCACTACAGATTTACTTTGGGGTGACGCTCATTCTTTCACTGATGGGCTGGACCGGACTGGCACGTGTGGTACGCGGCAAATTTTTATCTATGCGCGAGGAAGATTTTGTTATTGCTGCCCGCTTATCAGGCACAGGGGAAATAAAGATTATTTTCAAACATTTATTACCTTCTTTTCTAAGTCACATTATTACCTCAGCAACCTTAGCCGTGCCAGGTATGATCTTGGGTGAAACCGCATTAAGCTTTTTAGGAATAGGTCTACGTGCCCCCATTGTCAGTTGGGGCGTACTATTGCAAAAAGCACAAAATTTTCAAGCCGTTGCCATGGCTCCCTGGCTGCTCTTGCCAGGACTGTTTATCATCATCGCCGTCCTAGCATTTAACATTTTAGGGGATGGTATGCGCGACGCAGCTGATCCCTATGCGACCAAGTAAACAACCTATGTCTACTCATACTATGGATTCCACTACAACAACGCCTTTGCTTGAAGTACAGGATCTAAGTGTCCGCATTGATCGTGACGAAGGCGTAGTGCGGCCTCTAAATGGGGTTAGTTTTCGTATTAATGCTGGTCAGTCGGTGGGTATAGTCGGTGAGAGTGGCTGTGGCAAAACCATGACCTCTAATGCCCTCCTACGCATTCTGCCAGCAGGTTCACAAATCACTAATGGCCATATAAATTTTCGTCGTAAAGAAAACAATCAGTTAATCGATCTGGCCACAATCGATCCAAGCAGTATGGCCATGCGTCAGATCCGTGGTGGCGATATCTCGATGATTTTTCAGGAACCAATGACCGCCTTTTCACCGGTCCACACCATTGCTAATCAGATTGGTGAAATGGTCCAATTGCACGATACCCTCGACCACATTGCAACACGCCACCGGGTTGTTGAACTATTGGACCTAGTGGGCATACCAGAACCGGCGCAACGCGCCGATGACTATCCTTTTCAACTTTCGGGCGGCATGCGCCAACGAGCCATGATTGCCATGGCCCTAGCCAGCAAGCCACGCCTGCTGATCGCCGACGAACCCACCACCGCACTAGATGTTACGGTGCAGGCCCGTGTACTGA
>JACLAC010003235.1_pt1 | contig 28876 bp, 31 predicted proteins | sample 8027881 | NCBI WGS metagenome assembly JACLAC01 (sample SAMN15725517, study PRJNA655200) | protist metagenome | isolation source: fluorescence activated cell sorting (FACS) single amplified genomes of... | place: Spain: Blaines Bay Microbial Observatory, Mediterranean Sea | collected 2016-01-19 | reverse complement strand
CATGCTCGATCGCACTAACGATCTTTGTTGATACTTTTGCACATTCAGACAATTGTTGCTGAATTAAACCACGTTGTTTGCATGGTGGGGTGCTCTTCGATCGCGCCAGGGTCTCGCTTCTTCCAGTTGCCCGGCGAGTCGGAAGAGCAACGCGTCATCGCCAAAGGCTGCGCTGAGCATCATGCCGATTGGCAGGCCATCTTCGCTCCAGGCCAAGGGCAGTGATATCGAAGGCTGACCGGTCTGATTGAACAATGATGTATTGCCCATAAAAGCACCCAGTTTTTCACCAACGTCGCCATCCAGAAACTGGCCGATTGGCACTGGCAGACTGCTCAAGGTTGGGCACAAGATGACATCATACTGCTCGTGGAACCGCCCCAAGATCCGTGCCGAGACATGATTTATCTGAGAAGCCCTGGCACATGCTTCTGCATTCAAGCTTTTGCCATAATCGATGAGAGCCCTTGTCCCAGGCTCCAGATCGTCATCGGCAAGGGAACGACCAAGGCTCTCAAGCTGTTCTGTGACTTTCAACGCCAGATTGGCACCTAAGAGAGCACCACTGGCAAACTGTAACGCCAACCCATCAACCTCGGGTGTCGCTTCCTCTACATGATGACCGAGATCGCACATTAACTGGGCAGTTGTTTCCAGTGCAGCGCGAATCTCAGGTGAATAACTGCCCGAGCCGATCTTCTCAGGGATCAAGGCGACCTTAAGCTGAGCCGGCGCTCTACCCACTTCGTCCAGGAATTTGCCTGGAAAGTGTGGTGGCGCATAGGGGTCACCAGGCTCAGGGCCAGTTGTCGCATCCAGCATCGCGGCCGAATCTCTAACGGTTCGGCTCACCGCATGACTGATGGATTGCCCACCCCAGCCTTCACCGATAATTGGTCCCATAGCGGTTCTGCCTCGGGTCGGTTTGTAGCCCACGAGGCCAGTACAAGCAGCGGGAATACGTATTGAACCACCACCATCTGATGCGTTCGCCATTGGCAGGATGCCACCCGCGACAGCCGCCGAAGCGCCACCACTCGAGCCGCCCGGGGTTCGATTAAGATCCCAGGGATTGCGCGTTGGCCCGAACAGAAGAGGCTCAGATACCGGCAACGCGCCAAATTCAGGGGAATTGGTTTTACCAAAGATCACGACGCCACTTGCGATGTATCGATCTGTCAACGTAGAGTTCAGTTTCGCGGTGTAGTCTTTGAACAGGGTACTGCCCATCGAGGTGACCGTGCCTTTAAGCAGGATATTCAAATCCTTGAGCAAATACGGTACACCAGTAAATGGTCCGTCCGGGAGCCCGGCTTCGATCGCTGCACGCGCTTCGTCATAGTGAAACTGGACAACCGCATTGATTGTTGGATTGATTTTCTCAGTACGACCAATGGCTTCTTCAAGCAATTCGATTGCACTGACCTCTCCATCTCTGACCAGTTTTGCCAGACCCAGCGCATCAAAATCGTCGTATTCCTTGAACCCTGACATGTCATCACCACTATTAGATTATGTTTCGAGAGAATCCAGTTTAAAGCAATGACGTTGCGCCACCAGCTTATAGCTCTAAATCAGTGCGTTTGCTGACGGCAAGCTACTGGCAAGTCGAGTCTATTTCCCTTTCCCTTCAATTCTAGATAGGTTGCCGGAACGGCTTGTCACCCTGCTTGATACTGTGCCCTGATTCAGCTGGCTATCAAATTTGAATCCGTAACGACTAATCTGCCACCCATTATTACCCTTTTTTGTGAACCATTTGCAGCCAGTCTGCTGGTCAAGAAGCGTCAGCATTCTCGCAACAATATTTGTCATCAGAGGGTAGCGCACTGCTCTATTTTGATACTTGGGTAAATGGTTGAACAACCCTATTATCATTTCTATCCTCTGCGCTTGGGTTAAGCTGGGATCCTGACTTTGGCCTGGTACGAAACCAGAATTGGAAAAGAATTTAAGGAACCACGATGTCTAATTACGCCGTCCAAACCGCGAGTTGGAATGAGGAAGTTACAGGAACTGGCCGGATCCGCTTATCCGATGGCGCAACCGCTACCCCGATGACGCCGCTCATTGGCGCAGATATCAATGGCGTCGACCTTGAAGCAGGCGTGAACGACAACATGCTCGAAGAAATCACCAAACTACTGCTGCGTTACAAGGTCGTCATGCTTCGCAGCGATGGGTCCTGGAAAATGAATGCCGAACAACATACCCGCTTCTGCCAGCGACTTAGCGTGCTCTGGCAGATCACGCCGGATACCCCGCAAAAACAATTGAACGAATCCCGTGGACTCAGCGTGCACCCGTTTCTCCCATGGCTCAAAGACTATCCCCACATTTGGCCTACAGGCTCAGTCGCGGGCGGTGGTCAGCAGTTCCAAATCCGTGGCGATGAGGAGGTTGAGAACTTCGAACCCTACGGTAGGGACAAGTCCGTAACTGCCGGTTCATCACGCAAAACACCACACCGTTCAGACCAGACAATCAAGACCCCGAGGCCAGGATCGTTCGGAACGAGCGCGCTTAAGGCGGACTCAGTGGAGAATGGCGCCAACAGCTTCCATTTTGACGATGGCTTTTTCCATCAACCACCCTCCGCCGTCGTTCTGAATGCAATCGTATTGCCTAAACTCGGCGGGGACACCATCTTCACCGATATGGGCGCAGCCTTTGCAGGCCTGTCATCCGACTTGCAGGAACTCTGTAAGCCGCTGACTCAAACCATGGATTGGTCCGGCTTCAACAGCTGGGAACGGGAAGCTGACCTTCGCGCGGTATCCGGTGATGACTCACTGCGCGCACACGTAGACCAACTCAAAAAGGACTATCCTCCTTCGACCCAACCCCTTATTCGCCAACATCCCGTGACAGGCGAACTGTCTATCTATGCCAGTAATGGTTTCACCCGGCGAATCAACGAGGTCCCAGCTGAAGAAGGTCGTAAAATACTTGCCAACCTCTACCGGCTGGCTGAACGACCAGAGTATCAGGTCCGACTACGTTGGCATGATGAGGGTGATGTCTGCATCTACGACAATCGGATCACCAACCATTACGCCGTCGCCGACTACGGTCAGATCGGACCGCGCTCGCTGCATCACATCGCGTTACTGGGAGAACCCACTCAGAATGCGCTCGGACAAATTATCGGTTAAACCTGCGTGCGGTAGGGATATCGCGAACCATAAAACTCTAGTCGTCGATTTGAATTGACACGTAATAGAGCCACCCGGCCTGTGGCAGAACGATCTGGAGCCTCAATACGCGAGCAGCCTTCCCATCGAGCGTGACCAAAACGGTCTTGAGGCGAGATTGCTAGCGATCACCGCAGGGCGTCAACCTCTGGCGAAAAGCTCTGGCGGGAATACAGCAATCGTTGGGTGAGGTCTTCATTGTGTTCTCGTCCGGCTTTTCCCACGAAACTCCACAACACGCTATTCGTAGACCTCGACGGCGAGATGCTTCCACCGGCGGAGCTGACCCTGTTCCATGCCCCATACTTCGATACCGTAGCCAAGCATCGAGTCGCCATCAGGGGTCGTAAACGAACACTCATAGGTAACGGTGATCCGATCGCCGTCGACACCACGACGCGTCTTGGTCAGAGCGAAGTCGCGCATAGACGGAAGCAACGACTCGTAGAGCGAGAGGTAGATATCGAGATCCTGTACCTGGAGGTGGCATTAAGAAAGACCTCAACGTCGGGGTGAAATCCTTGCAGTAGAACTTCGACGTCTTCGTTGGCGTGAGCCGCTACGTAGGCTTCTTCAAATCCCTGGGCGACCTTCTGTGCCTCTTCGAAATCCATGCAAGAAACCTAATTCAGGTTGCGCGCGCAGCTCAGATAAAGCCCTGCGGTGGTGTTGCCTATGGTCTTCATGTAGACGGTTCACCTCGTGTGTGAATCAGAAGGCTAACAGGGTTGTTCCACCATCCGCGCAAGTATCAAAACACAGCAGCACCCTGGCGAATGATTAGCCCATGCTGTTTTCTGTTTGTATAGCGACAAACATGCCGCGGTGAAATCAACACTCAGGCCGAAGCGAAGCACCCGTTTTGCGGCGACAAACGAATTCGTGATCACGTTGTTGTTTGCTGGGGTTGCCAGTGATGCATAACATCCTGCTCGGGCGCTTTGTCAGACTTGTCTGTTGAGCTCGATGTTGAGTCTTGTCGAACCATGGCTTTCATGAACCTTACCAACTCACCCTATATTCGAAATGAGGTATCCTCGCCACGAACAAGAAAATTCGGTTGCACTCAATGAATACGGTCAGGGAACAACTCAACCATCCAGTCATTGACGCCGATGGACACACCATCGAGTTTATGCCATTGGTCCGCGACATCTGTTGCGAAGTCGCTGGTTCTGAAAATGCAGCCGCGTTGGAGACATCCGGTTGCTTCGAAGGCATGCCGTCTGCGCTTACAGCAAAACTACAAGGCGGCAGTGCTGGTATTCGTCCACCCTGGTGGGCGTTACCCGCTCGTAATACGTTAGATCGTGCAACGGCAATGTTGCCCGAATTGCTCTATGAACGACTGGACGAAATCGGGCTTGACTATGCCGTGCTTTATCCAACCCACGGGTTATATGCTCTCTCGATAAAACCTGACGAACTAAGGCGTGCTGCCTGCCGGGCATTTAATGTTTATCACAGTAGAGTTTACGAAAAGTACTCAGATCGGCTTACCCCTGTAGCATTGATACCGATGGGTTCACCTGAAGAGGCAGTAGAAGAACTGCACTTTGCGCGAAGCCTAGGACTCAAGTGTATTTTGCTGGGTGGTTTAAACGGCAAGCGTCACAACGGTCGTTATCAAATAGAGATCCCCGGCTTCGAAAATGAACAGGACTACGATCCAGTGTGGCGAACCTGTTTGGAGCTTGGTTTTGTCCCAAGCTTCCATTCTTCTGGTATGGGGTGGGGCACGAGAGCGTCGCCCAACAACTACGTTTTTAATCACATTGGCAATTTCGCCGCAGCGCAGGAAGCCATCTGCCGTTCATTGTTTCTAGGCGGTGTCACCAACAGGTTCCCAGAGCTGCGGTTTGCCTTCCTGGAAGGAGGCGTTGGTTGGGCTTGCAATCTTTATGCAGACCTTGTCAGCCATTGGCAGAAACGTAACGCGACACATCTCGCCCACTATAATCCTAGCAATCTTGACCGTCAGGAATTCGATAAACTTTTCAATCAATATGCACCCAATGAGTTTAGAGATCGAAGCGCTGAGTTGGAGAATTCACTGCGGATTCTGTCGAATCCTGCTGAACATCCTTCGACACTGGATGAGTTCAATGCTGTTGGCCTCAACAGCGAGCGTGATATCGTTGACCGTTTTGTGACTCCATTTTACTTTGGCTGTGAAGCCGACGATGGTATGAATCCCCTTGCCTTCAACAAAAACATCAACCCGATGAACGCCGAACTGAAGATACTGTTCAGTTCTGATATCGGACATTGGGATGTGCCTGAGATGTCCGGGGTGTTAGATGAGGCATTTGAAATGCTCGATGATGGGCTAATCTCTAACGCCAATTTTGAGGCATTTGTCTTCGGCAATGCAGCCTCCATGTTAACAGCGAACAATCCATCTTTTTTTGAAAACACCGTACTACAAGGTAAAGTTTGACGCCGTTACTCTCTACGCAAAAAGTAGTACCAAAAGCCTTTTTTGTTCAAGGCGTAGACATGACCGTGCATTTTGCACTGTTTGGCATATTTTACTTGGCACCAAATATTACCGCGCGAATTTATCAGCACCAATAGTCTAAGCGCGAATACGCTAAAGAATGGTTTGAGGGCGGAGCTCGAAAAGCTATCTGTCAAGCCAAAGCCGCCAGACCTCGAAGACACACGCCGTTACTAAGAGCCAGAGACGGAGTGACAACGATATCGGGTAGCCTTGCATGCGGAGGCGGTTCACCGAAATCCGGTGACGCCATGGCTTGGTTGACTCAAATCGAAGGCTTTCTGGCACCCGAGACGTTGGTAAGTCTTGAGGTCGATGCGGTCGAGTAGCGCTTGTGCACACGATTTCAATACGGCGTGCTGAACATCAACGGCCCAAGCAGACCCAAGATAGCTTGCCAACTGGTACTAAGAGAGAGTGAACGTGTTACATCTTTTATAACGACTTATGTTTCCTATCCTCCTCTTGCGCAGGTATAACTAGTCACAGGTTAAGCGCGTCCCAAGGGCGGACATTTTGCTTCTTTCGTTCTGGGTAGAGTGAATACTTCGGACGAAAGCGTCTAGGAGGCGCTTGTCGCAGTGTCTACGCAAAATCAGGACGGCAGGCACACTCGAAGAATCGTACTCTCGGCTAGTGTGATTTGGACCGGGTCATACGGCAATGGGGAGGCATTTTGCAGACAGAGACAAAAGATCAGGTCAGTTTTAGGACAAAGTTCTGGTTCGGTGTGGGTGCGTCCGGGGAGTCGACCACCAACTGGATGTTCAACGCCCTAACTTTTATCTATTACCAGCAAATTCTTGGTCTTTCCGGCACTTTAACCGGTGCAGCAGTTCTGATCGGCATCCTCTCCGACGCTGTAACTGATCCGGTGATGGGCTCCATAAGCGACAGTTTTCGCTCCCGATTTGGACGACGCCATCTATTCATGTTTGCTGCACCCATACCACTTGCGGCCAGCATCTTCCTGATATTCAACCCGCCAGTGACGGTGATGGACGACCAAGCGCTGCTGTTTGTATGGTTCATGGGCTTCACGGTGCTGATGCGGTGCATGCTGACACTCTTTGCCGTGCCCCACCTGGCAATGGGTGCCGAACTATCTACGGACTACATTGAACGCTCCAAAGTCATGAGCTTTAACAATCTGTTTGGGTTTTACGGCGGTTTCTCCATGCACTGCTTTGTATGGTTTTTTGTGTTTGGTTTTTTGTTCGAAAATCAAGGGGGACAACTCTACGGACCGGCGTACCAACCCATTGTTCTATTTTCCTGCGCACTCATAGTCGTTACGATTCTGGGGTGTGCCTGGTTTACACGCGACCAAATCCCCCGCCTGATGGCACCCGTCAATACCCCGACATTCAGTGCGAAAAAGCTGTTTGATGATATATGGCAAGCACTGAAAAACCCCCACTACCGATACCTGCTGCTCGGGTTGTTCTTTCTGTCCATGACCATCGGAACTCATGAAACACTCGCGATCTACATGAGTACCTTTTTCTGGGAACTCAGCGCCTATCAAATTGGCTGGTTAGTGGCTTCAAGCGTTATTGGCTACCACTTAGGCTTCGCGCTTTCAGCGCCAGCCCATCGACGTTTCGATAAGCGATGGACCATCGTGGCCGCTTCCGTCGGTTTGAGCATTTTCTGGTCGACAGCGGTTAGTTTAAAACTATTAGGGTTTGCTCCTCAGAATTCCACCTGGGGGTTAGTGGGCTTTATCATTGGCATTGGGCTATTTTCATCAGCTTGCGGTTCTATCCTAAACATAAGTGTGATGTCCGCTCTAGCTGACATAGCAGATGAACACGAGTTAAACACAGGGCGTCGCCAGGAAGGCATCTTTTACGCCGCGCGCACTTTTTTTGCCAAAGTCACTAATGGTATTGGACATCTGGTCGCGGGCATTGCCTTAGACTACTACGTTCATCTACCGCCCGGCGCCAAGCCAGGAGAGGTCCCCGAGGATGTTCTGTTTAGACTAGGCATCGTGGACGGGCCCTTCGCAATGATTTTCGGTCTGATAGCAGCTGTCATTTACGCCGGATATCGAATCGATCGCGCCTATCATGACGAAATCAAGATAAAACTCGCACAACGCCGAGAGCAGGCCCAGTCCTCAGATCACTCGAAAAACATTATTAACGAGACTTGAGCATGCCGTCCGACGTGATCCACCGGTGCCGCGCAGACATGTTGCGTAATCGCGCCGTTAGGATTATCTTTTTTACCGTTCAATTCTGAATATTTTGCAATCAGGAGTTACCGTGAATAAGAATTGGGGAATTATTAGTGCATGTCTACTTGCATTCAGCGCGGCCGGATGTGGCCCGTCCGTCACTGCCGAAATCACTGACGGCCAGGGTATCGAGCACCCAAACCATGCCGCGACTGAATGGCAAATCGCAGCGTATACGTCCGCCGCCCCCGCCTATATAGGTAACTTTGCTACAGTCGTTGGCGGCAGTGGTGACGTGATACGAGAGGGCAGCAACGGTTGGACGTGCCTATCACTCAACCCCCGACCGTTTCCAGAAAGCGGATGGCAAGATGCGCACGATGCCATGCCCGGGTGCGGCGACGAAGAAGGGATGAAGTGGATGCAGGCCGCACTGGCAGGCACCAAGCCGAATATGGTTCGCGACACATTCATCTGGATGCTGCACGGTGATGTGGGAGAGGACAATACAAAAATGGGTGTCTTGAACCAAGCGGACTCAACACCCGGAGAATGGATTGAGTCAGGCCCTCACCTCATGTTAATGCCTAAAGATCCGGCCACGCTGGAAGCCTTTAGCGCTGATTTCACCACGGGCGCACCTTACGTCATGATGCCAGGGTCAGACTACGCCCACCTAATGATTCCTCTACTGGATTATTATGCTTACCAGCCAGAGTCTTCCCCGTTAAATTGAGTTGCAACACAGTTAATCAACGCATTCTCAAACTGATTCGAAAACAGGTTTAGGTCGTCGGTAGACTGAGTCTATACCGACGTCCTGGATCGACCTCGCTTGCGAGCGCGAAGCTTACACATGCTGCAACGTTTATCTCGAGAATGAAGACCGAACGTCAATGCCATTGGGGGTCTACGAGGCAGGTCAGAGGCAGGTCAGAGGCTGAGCACAGCCTTGGCAATCACATTGCGCTGAATTTCGTTGGAACCACCATAGATCGTGTGGGCACGACCAAAATTATAGTGACTCATCGCACGAGTGGCATAGTCAGGACCAATCGCCGCCTCGTTACCCATACCGTTTATGCCATCAAAATCAAACGGCAGGGCGTAATAGGCGGTCGCTTCAACCCGCAACAGCTCTAACGCCTGCTGAATCTCCGTGCCAAGCACCTTGAGCATAGACGCAGCATCGCCAGCGCTGGCACCCTCCACCATGGCGGTCATCATTCTTGACTCGGTACTAGCGAGACAGTCCAGTTTAATTTCTGTCTCATTCAAACGAGTCATAAACTCAGCGTTGTCTGCCAGCCGAGCGCCTAAGCCGTTGCGCTCCTGATGAGCAATTCCGCGCAGCGCTGCCACGGCTCGACGAGAGCCCGAGACCCCCGCGATGCCGGTGCGTTCGTGACCCAGCAAGAATTTTGCATAATCCCAGCCCCGGTTTTCTTCGCCAATGCGATTCGCAACCGGTATTCGTGCGTCGACGAAATAGGTTTCGTTGAGATGATGCAAACCGTCAATCGAAACGATCGGTTTCACTTCTATTCCTGGCGTATTCATGTCGGCCAGCAAGAATGTAATCCCCTGTTGCGGTTTAGAATCGAAATTCGTACGGACGAGCACAAAGATCCAATCTGCCTTGTGGGCATTAGTCGTCCAGATCTTTTGTCCGTTGATCACATAATCGTCGCCGTCCTGTACAGCACGCGTCTTCAGCGAAGCCAGATCGGAGCCACTGCCAGGTTCAGAATAACCCTGACACCACCAGGTGCTACCATCCAGAATACCGGGCAGATGCTGCGCCTTTTGCTCTTCCGTGCCAAATGTATAAATGACAGGCCCCACCATACCTAGCCCGAAGGGCATGATCATGGGCGCGCCAGCTAGCGCCAACTCTTCGGCAAAGAGATGTTGTTGCGCGAGGCCCCAGCCCGTACCACCGTACTCGACAGGCCAGGCGGGCGCGATCCAACCGGCTTCATAGAGTTTCCTATGCCAACTCGCTCCCTGTTCGCGGGATATACCGAAAGCCTGATCCCCCGCGACCTTCAGTTCGGGCGTCAGTTGTTGAGCGAGAAAAGCCCTAACCTCAGTTCGAAAACCCTCAAGATCTGCGTGCGACATGTCACTTACTCTAATCGTTTCTAGAGTAACTAGTATAGGCGTACTTGCTCTCCAGCTCACGTTCATAAGCAATGATGTCTGTACTCTACAAGCGCCCTGCGTCCAGCAACCCCTTAGGTAGGAGACGCCAGTGGCCGGGGTTGCAAAGGTCAGTTAGCGCCGCCTGGTTTTGACTAACGGCTCATCTCGACTCGCACTACAACTTGCAATTTCGTCGAGCCCAATGTGGCACCTTCTGCAAAAATGTTTTACCGTCGCGCGTTCACTGATTCGGGTATCACGATTTGTGGAAACAGTACCGCCCAGAAAAAGATGTCTGGGCATTTGGCGTTGAGCCCGCCAAAGTAAAATACAGACTTCGCTTGGCCCGCTATCCGGCGTTGGCCGAGTCGTTGCAAAGGTGGCTGACCGAACGTACTTCCAGTGCTGAATTACTCTCTTTGATCGACATTGGTGCTGGGTTCGGTCGCACGTTTCTCTATCTTGAAGCAGCAGCTATCGCTAACCGCTTTGATCTTTTGGGTTTAGATATTGATCCGGAACGCAAAGAGGATGTCTATGCGAACAACCCCTATCGTATCATCGGTGGTGATGCTGACGAGCCTCTCGATCTGGAAGATGCTAGTTTTGACGTCGTGGTCAGCGAACAACTTCTAGAGCATCTGAATCATCCCGCACAGCTCATCGCAGAGTTTCATCGGATCATGAAATCAGATGGTCTACTGGTTGTCGGCGTGCCAATCTTTCCCGAACCAGTTGCCAAACTAAGGCGAGCTTTAGTGCGACGCTTCGGGTTACGCGGTTCCGACCACATCCAAACCTATTCGTTACGCTCAATCCGACGTGATCTCGCGCCTCACTTTGAAGAAATCGAGGCGCGAGGCTTTAGAATTATTTCCGGCGGTCTGTTGCGTAACCTGGAGAATTACAAATGGTGGTACCAATTTAACCGGCAGTTAGGACGCTGGTTTCCAGGACTCTGTATTGAAGTTCAACTCTTACTGCGCCCTCGACAAGCGCCAGGTCACCGTTCGTAATCCGGACTCCACATTGCCCCCGCAACCAAGGCCGTTAAGTCAGTCCCTTGTTGCAGATCGGCAATATCTTCCACTATCGCCGCACGCAAAACGCCCACTGTCACGGCCTGGGTTGTCTCCCGAAGTCTACTGACCTCGGGGTACAACAATCCCTGATCAAGTTCATCCTGCTGCATGGCATCCGCTAGCGATTGCGCTGCAGCTGTAATCATGTCATCGCTGACTTCACGGACGTTGCCCAGCATCGTCGCGAAACCAAGCGCAGGAAAAATGAAGACGTTGTTACCTTGTCCAAACCTGTGGGTAATGCCATTCAGTTCAACAGGGTCAAACGGGCTACCTGTGGCAATAACCGCCTGACCATCAGTCCACCGCAAGATATCAGCAGGCAATGCCTCGGCCGAACTGGTCGGATTCGACAACGGCAGAATCACTGGCCTTTTGCAGTGTGCAAACATTGCTCGAACAATTTCTTCATTGAACGCGCCTGGTTGCCCTGAAGAACCAATGAGTACGGTCGGTTTATACGCACAAACCACGCTCAGGAGGTCCCTGGCCCCCAGATCTTCCAGCGAGTACCGTTTTGCGGCTGCCGGGCTCCACGCGAGTTCTTGTTTATAATAGTCTGCAATAGGCTGATCAGTTACCAGCAGCCCTTTACTATCTAGCAGTCCGACGTGGTCATCTAGGTCCTGCTCGGCAACACCCGCCGCTTTGAGCGCTGCTTTAATTTGGCGCGCGATGCCTAACCCCGCCGCACCTGCGCCGTGGATTACAAATCGCTGCTCAGTGAGGTCTTCAGATAGGATCCGCAATGCTGAAAACACACCAGCCAACGTTACCGCCCCCGTGCCTTGAATATCATCGTTAAATGAAGGTACACGCTGCCGATATCGATCCAGGATGTTGAGCGCTGTGTCTTTGCGAAAGTCTTCCCACTGGATCATGGCTTTCGGGAACAGTTCTCGTACCGCGACTACAAACTCTTCCACCAGTTCGTCATACGCGGCACCGCGCAATCGATCCTGATTCAGTCCCAAATAATCTGGATTGTCTCGCAGCGCTCGGTTATCCGTTCCGACATCCAAACTGATCGGTAACGTCGACTCAGGCGGGATACCGGCACATGCCGTATACAGGGCCAGCTTGCCAATGGAGATGGTCATGCCTCCTGCACCTTGGTCTCCCAATCCCAGCACTGCTTCGTTATCGGTTACGACAAGCAGTCGTATGTCGCGATCACCCACCGCTGCCGAAACGATTTCTAGCATGCGGCCTTTATGATCTGGCGTGATCCACAACCCCCGACCACGCTGGAATACAGCTGAATATTTCTGTGCAGCCTCGCCCACCGTTGGTGTGTAGACGATCGGCATGAACTCCGCAAGATTATCAAGCAGGACACGGTAAAAAAGGTATTCATTGCGATCTTGCAAGCTCATCAATTCGCGGTATTTTTGCAGCGCTGACGTTTGCGCTGAAATGACACGATAGGCACGCTGCGCTTGCTGCGCCTGAGTCTGCACGGATGCCGGCAACAGCCCTTCGAGACCATGCGCGCGACGTTCTGCGTCATTAAAGGCGCTGCCTTTATTTCGTAACGGATCACGTAACGGCGTGTGACCATCCGTCATAGTTCATTCCTCTCTATTCGGTATTAGGTAACAGATATTCGGTTACCGGTATTTTTTTAGTTTGGCATTAAGCACAGGATCGCGATCGTTCGAACGACCATGACACGACACTAAGATGTGGTTTTACTATCGGCTCTTAAGTACCTCAAGTTCAAACGAATCTAGCCCACCATTACCATCAGTATCCCAGCTACTGAAGTTCAACCCTGGACCAAAGTACGGAGCGATTTCACGGCGCGACAGATAGCCGTCCTTGTTGACGTCAAAACGACGAAATTGGGGGTCGCCCGAATTGTCGTCTATGATTCCAGACCGGTAGGTCTTTGGTGTGACACCCCGAGAGCTTTTGGCCGTTTGGGGTTGCTCAATCTCAATGACGTACATTTTACCTTCGTTATCCATCGTGAGTCGACGGTGGGCGGCAATAATTTCTGCCGAACCGCGCGGTGGATCTATGATCCGCCGCATCAGTTTGGTGCGTCGATTTCAGGGAACTATCGACCTGCGCTTCTGCAGGCCAGGCTTCATCCGCAAACCTAGGCACATCACGCAGAACATCCGCTGCAATCACGAGATAAGAGCCATCTTCCGACTCTTGCAGTGAGTCCGGCGTGACGGCAATGAGGTTCTGCCGGATTAGGTAGCTACCGACCGAAACAACCACATAGGTAACTTTTAACGACTCTTCTTGTAGCCCAAAATCTTCGACGCGGCCTAGTAATTCACCCTCAGAAGTAAGCACAACCCGATCAACCCATCTGCTCGCCCGGGCGACCTCACCAAACACATCGTCACCGGCCACGGCACACAGTATTAGCATCAGAACGATCAGAATTTTTCGCATCGCTCTCCTCCTTCAAACAACCAGGTTGAGATCAATGTTCGAATGCGCCATCTTATCTATCTTGGCAGCAACTCATCACGCCTTCATTACTCAAAGGGAGACCGGTATCCATGTCACTCACAAATCGACTCGTACTGAGTTTGGTCACACTTCAGCTCTCGATCTTCACGTCTTTTGGATGGAGCGCCGACATCCTAGGAGAGATTCCTCGGACTCACGATGGTCGCCCGGATTTGAACGGAATCTGGCAGGCCATGGGCTCAGATCATTTTAACCTCGAGGCGAACATGGGCGCCGCGAGTCGCATTTTGGCAACAGGTGCGCTCGGTGCCGCACGCGGTAGTCTGGGCGCCGTACTCGGCGGAAAGATTCCATACCTTCCCGAAGCCCGGGCTCAGCAGCAAACCAACTTCGCACAGCGAGACGCATTAGACCCCGCCGTGAAGTGCTACATGCCAGGGGTCCCGCGAGCGAACTACATGCCGTTTCCGCTGCAGATCGTACAAATCCCAGATCATGTGTTTATCGCCTATGAATTCGCTCAAGCGAGTCGGACACTCTACATCGATCAACCCACCTTCGAAGCGCCAGTCGACACCTGGATGGGACATTCCCTCGCGCGATGGGAAGGAGAGACCTTAGTTGTCGATGTTACCGCCCAGGTAGCTGATACCTGGCTTGACCAAGCGGGCAACTTACACTCAAGAGATCTACACGTCGAAGAACGATACGACCTGATGTCTGCCCACCATCTGCGCTATCGAGCCACACTGACCGACGCCAGGGTCTACACGAAACCGTGGACGCTAGAAGTCATCCTCTACAAAAATATTCACCCAAAGGCACAACTTCTAGATTTTAGGTGTATCGAGCATGTCGAGGAACTGATGTACGGACACCTTAGTAAGACAGCAAACAATGAGCAAAACGGAGCAGAGGGTAATGCCGATGAGTAACCAAAAATTCCTACTGTGTGCCACCACGTTATGTGTCAGCGCACTATGTCTCACGAACATGTCCTTTGCAGAGATTCCACAGACGGCTTCAGGAAAGCCCGATCTGTCTGGAATTTGGACAACAGCGACACTCACACCGCTAGAACGTCCCGAAAATGTGAGTCGTGAAAAGAAATTTTCCGCGGAAGAAATGGCTGCGATGTCTGAGTCGGCGGAACGCTCATTAACGGCCCGTAGCGAAAACCCACCACCCGGCAGCGTCGGCGGATACAACAGAGAGTGGTTGGACCCCGGGATGAAAGCACTTACCGACGGTAGGACCGCGCTGATCTATGATCCAGAAAATGGCCGGATCCCCTGGCAGCCATCAGCCAAAGCAGAATCCGACGCCCAGAGAGCTCGATACGGGATCGGTCCATTCGATAGTTTTATCGATATGGACACAGGCGAACGCTGCCTTTCCGATGGCATCACCATGGCACCGCTGCAGCCCTACAACATGAACTACCAAATCTTCTTAACCGAGGATTGGTTAGCCATAAATCACGAGATGTATCACGAGTACCGACTGATTCCCTTAGATGGCCGACCACATATCGACTCGAACTTAGGCCAATGGTTAGGTGATGCTCGTGGCCACTGGGAAGGCGATACACTAGTTGTGGTGTCACAGGGTTTTGCTGATAAATCCAAAGATTACTGGGCCTGGCCTTGGCGCAAAGCGCGCCCCGGACTCAAGCTCACTGAACGCTTCACGCGGATAGACGAAAAGACGATTGACTATACGTTTACCGTAGAGGATTCAGAGATGTTTACCCAACCGTGGTCAGCCTCAGCGCCTATGACAACAGACCAAGCAAGTCGTGGGGTAACCGCCGGCCCCCTATATGAGTACGCTTGCCACGAAGGTAATTACGCCTTACCCAACGTATTACGCGGCGCTCGCCTTGCTGAAAAGCAAGCCGGGCAATCTGATACGGGCGGCTAGATCAACTGGCGTAGACACCTGGTTTCTACTATCGTTGCGCTCCCTTGATAAGCAGGATTTCTGGTGTCAGCAGTTCAAACCGTCACTTTCGATGGTCCGTTCGCAATGCAGCGAGGTGTCTTGCAGTCACCGACCTTCGCCTATGAAACCTGGGGCGAGCTGAATGCTGCAAAAGATAATTGCGTCCTCATCTTTACCGGTCTATCGCCCTCAGCGCACGCAGCCTCTAGCTCAGCTGACCCTTCTGCAGGTTGGTGGGAGGATATGGTGGGCCCAAGCAAACCGATCGACAGTGACCGGTACCACATTATTTGCGTCAATTCGCTAGGAAGTTGCTTCGGAACGACTGGACCAGCCAGTATCAATCCGGCTACGAACGAGCTATACCGTCTTAGCTTTCCAATCCTTACGGTTGAGGACGTAGCCAACTCCGCAGCCTGCATATTGGACCATATCGGAGTCTCAAAACTCCACACAGTGATCGGTTCCTCCATGGGCGGTATGACGGCACTGGCTTTTTGCCTTACCCAACCAGGACGCAGCCGACGCCTGGTGTCCATCTCATCTGCAGCGCGAAGCCTGCCTTTTTCAATCGCGCTGCGATCACTGCAGCGTGAAATGATTCGTAAAGACAGTGATTGGCAGCAGGGCAATTATAAAATTCCCGGCAATGGACCCATTCAAGGTATGCGCTTTGCGCGTAAACTCGGGATGATCACCTATCGATCAGCAGCCGAGTGGGCCGAACGCTTTGGTCGTGAACGCACGACCGATACATTGGAACCAGACAATCCGTTTGGTATCGATTTCGAAGTAGAGTCTTACCTAGAGAGTCATGCTAACCGTTTCATAGGCACCTTCGATCCCAATTGCTACCTCTATTTATCACGCGCAATGGACCTGTTTGACGCTGCGGATCACGGCGGCAGTTTAGAAGCCTGTTTCGCACGACTCAGCCTCGAGTCCGCACTTGTCATCGGTGTCGAAACAGACTTTCTTTTTCCGGTCTCGCAACAAGAAGAACTCGCACTCGCGTTGAATCAATCCGTGCCTGATGTAACGTTTAAGCGTCTCGCGTCTATCCAGGGTCACGATTCGTTTCTGGTCGATATGGACCGATTCCGTCCGGCTGTCGCCGAGTTCTTCTAACTGCTTCCTAGCTCGACGTTAACTGACCTGCGCAAGCAAAGACGCCAACATGTCAGCATCTACATAGCCCCCAGCAAGAAGTTTAAGCTGACCTGCTTGTGCTTCAGCCAAACTCGGCAACACCTGCGTACCAAACCCGCTGGCGGCATTAAATTGGAAGCGAATGGATTCCAAATGTTTGACTTTTTCCATCTCTCGAATCAATTGGTTCGCATCGATACCGACCTGATCTGCGCAAGCCATGATAATCGCTTCATCGGTGACGTTCAGACCATCGACAAAGAATGCGCTCTGTAAGCTATGTAGAAATGCAAAGGGCACTTCTTCAATCAACTCGCGCGCAGCTTGCAGCGCTAAGCATGTACGAGTTGAGTTGTGGATATACTGATCTGGCAACTTGAAACCAAATTCCTGGCCAGTGGTTGCCTGAACTTCTCGCCACAACCGCATTAAAAAACGACGACCATAGTCCCCTATCGGCCGCGTGCCATGAGTGTTGATACCACCCAGCATGAGATCGAACTCGACCATGCCAAGAAGCCTTTTTCGAGCCAGTTCGAATTCATCGGCCATACCCCAACACCAAGAACACATTGGGTCCGTGACCAAGACAATTTGGCGATGCTCAGTCATTTAATCGCGTTCACGCCCCCACCAACTGTACCGATAATTGCCGCGGTGTGGCCAGAATCAAGTAGTCCGGCAAGACAAGCCTGCGCACGTCTTGATGGCACAGCACCTAACAATCCACCTGAAGTCTGTGGGTCAGCAAGCAAACGGATGGCTGGGTCAGAAAATGACAACTTGCCTTTAAGCTGATAATCGGAAAATGCCAGTTCGTTAGCAGATTGGAGTGAGCTCTGGTGCGTTTTATACAGAGCTTTTACGCCGGCAAACGACGGTACACACGCAAGCTGCAATGTCGCATGTTGTTCTGATGCCCGCAGCATCTCACTCAAATGACCGATGAGCCCAAAGCCCGTGATATCAGTGAGTGCGTTGGCACCGTGACTAATAAACGTCTCTGCCGCGGCCGCTCCACTTTGATTCATCGATGTGATCACCGTACTCATCAAATGAGCAGGCGCGTTACCACCCATAGCCGAAGCAAGCGCAAGACCTGTACCTAAAGGTTTCGACAAAATGAGTTGGTCGCCAGCCTGAGCACCACCTTTACTCAAGACCACATCGGGCGCATCAGCATGCACGGAAAGACCTAAACTGAGTTCAGCCCCTTCCGCTGAATGCCCCCCAATCAACGCCGCGTCGTGCTCAGCCAAGACATCCACAACACCGCGCATGATTTGATAAAGATCTTCTTCCATCAGTCGATCCGACATCAACGGCACAGTCACCAGGGACATTACAGCGCGAGGCTGCGCGCCCATAGCAAAAATATCGTTCAAACTATGGTGCGTTGCAACTCGACCAAAGAGATATGGGTCGTCCAGCATGGCCCGAAAACCATCGATGGTCATCAATGCACTACCCGAGGTTGTGACAAGCTGTGCGGCGTCATCACCAATCCCCATCAAGACTCGCGCATCCTGTGCGACAGGTAAGCGAGCAAGAACCCTTCGCAAAGGCTCTGCTGCGATCTTGGCACCACAGCCACCACATCTCATCTCATCGCTGGGGAGGTCTGCAGCAAGCAACTTAGGCAGATCGCTTTTGACCTTGTCCATTTCTGGCAAATCGGTGAAGTTCTTGATGAACGCTTCATCGATCCAGCACTTCAATCGCCACCAGAGTGCACCCTCCGCTGACCAATTGGAACGTGCGGCTAGCGCTCTACCCCGGCCGTCGCCGACTAGCGCTAAGTGATGGCGTTGCGCTTTAAACGGTTTGAGCGGTTTACCCACAAGATGAGCTCTAAGATTCTGGCTTAGGATAGGGCCGGCTCGAACGGCAAAGACCCCGGATTTTGGCCGTTCCTGACCCGTCAAGTGAGCGATATCCCCGGCGGCAAAAACACTTGAGTGTGATATGGAAGCGAGCGTCTTATCGACCTGAATGAAGCCAGCGTCATCTGTCGCCAACTCGCTATCGCGAATCCAGTCGGGCGCTTCAACCCCTGTCACCCACAAAACCGCCTTCGCATCGAACTTGTCGCCGGAGCTCAGCTCAATTTCACCATCGCGAAGTGCGGTGACAGAGGCCTCAATATAGGTCACAGCACAACGGGCCAGCATTGTTCTAAAGCGATGCTGCGTGGATACGGATTGTCCAGGCAACAACTCCGGACCAATCAGGGTCACGTGACTTTGCGTGAGTCGTGCAGCCGCTGCAAGCGCGAGTTCAGCGCCACCAGCGCCCGCCCCAACTATCGTGAGATTACCTGGGTTCTGTTCGAGTTGGGATCGAACCATCTCCCATTTGGGCAAAAACTCACTAATCGGTTTAACCGCGATAGCCCCCGCATTAGGTGCAATCGGTTGCGCACCGACATTCAGACTCAGCACGTCGTAAGCAATCGACGGGCGACCGGCCAATGCCACACGACGCGCGTCCAGATCCAGCCCAACGACCTCGGCGTGAATGAATCGGGCACCAGCAAAGCGACAAAGGTTGCTTAAGTTGATCTCGATATCAGCGGGTGTGTAGACCCCGGCAATACACCCAGGCAACATCCCCGAATAAGGCGTACTAAAACCCGAACTGATCAGCGTGGGGCGCACGCCAGCTTCTGGGCGCATGCCAAAGCGTTTCAGCACTTGCACGTTAGCGTGACCACCACCGACCAAAACAAGATCACGGACCGGGGGAATAGCGCCAGGAGGATGTTGCATGGATTGACTAACCAGTGAAACGTATTCGACGGACTGATAGCGGAAGGCCAAACAGACGATTTATTCGTCTGTATCGATATCCAAATAATCTAGATTCTGGTGTAACTGTCGTTCCTCCATGCGCGGCTCTATGGCACGGCGAATTTCTAGCGACCGCGCGCTCTGTTCTTTACTCGATAACTCAACGACCTCATGTGCCAGCTTAGCTGCAGGGTCATCATGCATATCTTCATCGATTTCTTCATCGATTTCGTCTATTACTTCAAGGCCGCCGCTTTATTCGTCTACATCAAGGTCAGCGAACTCATCGTCGTCCGTACCGTCATCAGCATCATCACTCGAAGACTCACCGAATTCCCGAGCAAGCTCCTTACGGTTCTTTTCTTTAGCACGATCTTCCCGGACTATGGTCAACTCTTTTCCCAGCAGCAAGGCTAGAATCAACGCAACAATGCGTGCCGTTGTAATTCTGAGTGGGGGATCCTGTCAAGACAATTCTGCGATCGAGGAGGAAAAGGCTCGGAAGAGCCAGGAATTTTAATTAGCTTGGGTACTAGGCAAAGAAAGGCAGGATCAAATAGGCCACGAACATTGCGATTGCGAGAATGCTGAGGCGATCAATTTTGGTGCTGAGGACTGTCATTTCCGGACTGTACATAGCCCCGGAGAAAACTGGAAAGATTAAAAAGGGATATATTTATAAGCCGGACGCGGGATTCTAACGCAACATCACCAAAGCGAGGGCGAAAGGTACCACTGAGAGCCAAAGTCCAACCCCAAAAGCGATACTCCGGAGTGACAACTGTGCCAGCGTTTCTCGGTTGATCTCTAACCCAATCAGGCCCAGCGCCACCACCAGAAAAATCTTACTGGTGAGCGCAAGACCAGTGCTAATCGCGTCAGTCAGTGGCAACAGACTCGACACGACAGCCGCGCCAATAAAAAGTAAAACAAACAGAGGGATTCGAATTTTCGCCGATCCTTTGCGGTACACCACGCTGACAGCAAAGGCTATCGGAACCAACCATAACGTGCGACCGAGTTTCACCGTTGTCGCAACCTCAGCAGCCTCTTCACCATAAATCGCCGCGGTTGCTATGACAGATGACGTATCGTGAATCGCGAGCGCAACCCAGGCACCAAAGGTCTCTTGGCTCATGTCCAACCATGTACCGATATAGGGAAAGACGAACAACGCCACAACATTGAGCAAAAATACAAGCGCAGTCGCTACGGCGAATTGATGCGGTTTTGCGTCCATCAAGGGAGACAAGGTTGCAATAGCTGTGCCGCCACAGATCGCTGTACCACCTGTCAGCAGTAATCCTTCAACCTCGTCTGTGCGAATGAGACGCAGAAGCACATAGCCCAAAACCAGCGTACCTAGGACATAGACGGCGACAATAACCCCATAATCTGCCGATACCGATATGAGTCGGTCAAGACCGAGAGTAAAACCAAGTAAAACGATCGCCGTTTGCAGGCTCAATGTTCCAAGTTTACCCGTGTTCGGAACTGGATTGACATCCAAGGCCAGCCGAATCATAAGGCCACCCAATAGCGCTATGGCCGGGTTAAGGAAAAATATTCCAGCGAATACCGAAATAAGAAAGGCGATCCATGCGAGAGATTTACGTCCTACTCTGCCGTTGGCGGACAAGGTGGCATCAGAGATTGGCTTGTCCTGCTTGATGCGCATGCAACTCGTTAATCAAAGCCTCAATCTTAGCAACATTCATGCAACCTAGGTTGGCTGGAATAGAAAAATCTGCCCATTTAGGCGATCTCAATGTGGCATCACGAGCTGTCCGCATTGACACAAATTGCTCGCAAGTCGCATGGTTGCCCACGTGGATGTTTTTTCCTTTCTCTTCCGCAACGGTCGTGACGAATCGACTGCGCCGTCCATCCGGATAGTCGTGGCACATGAAAATTTTAGTCGTACCAGACAGCGATAAAATTTTGCTAATTGACGCATACAAGGTTTCTGCATCGCCACCGGGGAAGTCACATCGCGCGGTACCAATATCGGGCATGAACATCGTATCGCCCACAAACAGGTAGGAATCGAAGAGATAACTGACACAGCCCGGCGTATGGCCGGGCGTCGCCAAGACGCGACCACAAGCATGGCCCAGGCAGAGTTTTTCATCGTCATCGAGCAGCCTGTCATATCCCCCGACATCTGGCGTCCCTGCGCCAATCGCAGTCTGAGCACAAAGGAATTTCGTTTTCAAATACGCCGTGGCACTAGGACGATCAGCATGAACGTGGGTATCGAGTAGAAAACGTACCGTTAACTCGTGAGATTCGATCCAATCAATCATCTGATCAGCACAATGGGTATTTATTTCTTCAAGATCGCTGACACCCAGCGGCGCATCAATAATCGCAGCAGTTTGTGATTCTGGGTTAGCAACGACGAACCCATAAGAGCCAGAAGATGCTTCGAAAAACGGATGTACACATAAACTCATGGTGTAAATCATAGTCACTAACAGCCAGCAAGTGATCTCAAAATAAGGCTTATAAGCGCGCCTATTTGGGAATTATTTCGTATAATTACATAATTAAATAAATTTATTCCCAGGGATAGAATTAATGATAGACAAATTTGACCAAATAATTCTCACGAAACTCCAATCTAGTTGCGAGCCACCAGTCGCTCAAATTGCAGAGGATATAGGCCTATCGACCAATGCCTGCTGGCGACGAATCAAACGACTTGAAGAGGACGGCATAATTCGTAAACGAGTCGCGCTGCTGAACGAAGCCGCTCTCGGCCTCAAAATGACCGTGTTCGTTTCGATCAAAACCAATGAACACAATGCCAAATGGCTAACAACTTTCGCTGCCGGAATCAAAGCACTGCCCGAAGTTGTGGAGTTTTATCGCATGAGTGGCGAGATCGATTACTTACTCAAAATCGTGGTACGTGATATCGAGGACTACGATCGGGTCTACAAAAAGTTAATTTCTGTCACTTCTCTGCACGATGTCTCTTCTTCATTTGCAATGGAAAGGATCAAGTCCTCTACCGAGATCCCACTCGATCATCTTTAATGTCTGAGGAGACCCTTGCCAACCCACCCCGCCCTCCATCTCCAGCCACCCTTTAAGGTATTCAGGCCGCTGCCATTCGAGATAGACAACTGGGCATTAGCGACTACTTGGATCTTTTGCAGCTTGGCACAGCTACGCTTGCCCCGCCCCTCAGAGTCGCCTGCCAGGACGATGACGACGTCGCTGGTGATCACTAACGAGGAACGGACTGTCTTGCACCGCCATTGAGACTCGATTGGCTCATTCAGCGATCAGCAGGCATCCATTCGCCCGTCCATTAGCTTCTTCTTACGGCTCTCAAACCAGCGTGAGCACACTCGTCAATTACAGAAGGCACATTTAGCTATCGAGTTTGACAAACTCTACCAGGTTGCCGTCCGGATCTTCGACGATGCCGATAGTGACCCCTGGACGAGCCTCTCTTAAAGGAACCGCTATCTTGACGCCCGCCACCTCGCATTTTGACATCACCTCTTCCAAGTTCTCCACAATCATAGTCCAGTAACGATAACCACTAGCACTGGCTATTTGTCCCGCAGGTGGACTAACGCTCGGTGCAGGGTCGGGTGCAACGATCTTGATGAGCGATTCCCCACACCACAGACGATGCATTTTACCCCCCATAGGGAAGGGCGTACTCGGCTCTTCGCGAAACCCAAGTAGATCCCGGTAGAACCCAACCATCGCATCTGCATTAGACGTTACAATCCCAAGGTCAATCGCGTTCTTCGCCAGTTGTACCAACATCTGCCTAACCCCCCAGACGCTCATTCCATTCTTGCACTTGGCTTACGCTGGCAAGTAATGCTTCAGTATCACCTTCAATGGTGATGGACTCGATCGTATCCCCTTGTGCTATGGCATTGACCACACCTTGGTCAGCATCCGCTTGTACCGCGCCAAAAATTGTGTGGGCGTCATCCAGCCAGGGTGTAGGCACGTGTGTAATAAAAAACTGTGAGCCGTTGGTACCTGGACCAGCATTCGCCATAGACAGCTTACCCGGTGCGTCATGTCTAAGGTCAGCCACAAATTCATCCCCAAACTGATAGCCAGGACCACCAGTACCGGTACCCTGGGGACAACCACCCTGAACCATGAAATCCGGAATTACGCGATGAAAGCTAAGACCATCGTAGTAGCCACGCTGTACAAGGTTGACAAAATTAGCCACCGTCATCGGTGCTTGGTCCGCATAAAGATCCAGTCGGATCGCGCCCTTAGAGGTAGTCATCACTGCTGCTAGAGACATTTGAAGTCCTTATATTTGTTTTTGATTAACTGTTGTTAGTTGCGACGGCGCTGAATTCTACTGCCAACCACCCAGCAACGCACCCATGAGTGCAAGTTATGGCTCGCGATACTTCTATTTGATAGAGAACAATTGCAACAACCAACCGCAAAATACGCTTACAGATGCGACTATTGTCAAAGTCAGGGTCCACGCGAGCCAAAAGATTCATCAATAATTTAGTACCTAGTTTTCGCTAACTACCACGCGGTTCATGAAAGCGACAACTGAACGCCAAAACTATCTTCAAAGCACAGCTTCTCAACCGGTCTTCTCGATATCGGACCGTGTCCACCACGTTGTGGGTAACCGATGGGCATGACCGCACACGTGTACCAATCCTCAGGCATTGCCAGCAGTGTCTTTAGTCGTTCTTCGTCATAACACAACAACGTCGTCAAGGTGCACCCCACCCCTTCAGCAACACACGCTAGCATCGAATTCTGCAACGCCGGATATACGGAGCCACCGCCGACGACTGAAGGCCGCTCGAGGCCCGCATCTGTGATCGCCATGTTGTTTGGGTTAAAACAAAACACCAATATCACCGGTGCTTCGCCCATCTTTTCACCCAGATAATCACAGGCATCAAGCATTCGTTCTCGCTTCGATTTCGCTTCACCAGTCAATGAATCGAGATTGTGACGTGCGTTTTCGCCATAGACCTGCCACTGTGGTCGATACAAATCGCCAATCGCAGCCCTTTTTTGTTCGTCACGAACAGCAACAATTCTCCACGGTTGCACATTGCCGCCACTAGGCGCCCATGCCGCGGCTTGTAAGATTCTCTGCAAGACCTCGTCCGGTATGGGCTCGGGTCGCAGACGTCTGACCGCACGCAGAGTACTCATGACCTCATACAAACTCGCCTCGGGAGATTCGCTCATGAGTGCTTCTCCAAAAATGCCCTGCACTGGCTCATTGCACCATCTCGTGCCGCACCCTGTTTCCAGTCTTGAATAAACTCAACATTTCTTGCTTGTTCGGCGACCAGACGCGAGGAACTCTGCGGGTGGTATACATCATCGCCCATCAACACGATCAACGGAGTCGAGAATTGATTGAGAAAGTCCGCGTCGAGATTGAAGAAGACCTTGTCGCCACCGTACATGTTCTCCCGGAAACTCTGCCAGTCCTCCGGTGAAGCGTCTCTTTCAGCAGCTAATGGCCCGGCCCAATCATCAAACATCGCGTAAAACTCAGCTTGATTATTATCCCGGCCAATTGTTTGAAACAAAGTTGCCGACAGAACCCGTTCCGGTACCGCTTCGATTAATCCAAGCGCATAGGGCCCACCAATACACATACCGGCAACATGAAATTTATCGATTCGCAAGTGGTCGAGCAAATCGATTTGGTCTTGTGTGTACGTGTGCCAACCATCGCTGGCCGAGACCGGCGCCCTTGACCGCCCAGCATTACGCTGATCCATGGCAACGACACGGAAATCCGCAGACAGCTGCTCGATCGGATTCCACGGCGTGCTGTGCCAAAAAGAGATCGTCGACTTCATCCCGCCGGGTGCAATGAGAAGGATCGCCGGCGCATCCTGAGGGCCAGATTCCTCAAAATACAATACGCGGTCGCCCGTAATAAATTCAGACATTACAACTTCCTTAATCTAATTCCCGTTTTACCAATTCTGCCTGAAGGCGAACTGTATCGCTCTCAAGCGGTTCCGCCAATTCATCGAGATCGATTGTACCCTTGGTGTGCGCACGCATCTTCATGCCATCGTAGGTAATCCACTTTTCTGGAATCACTTCCAATACAACGCGTAAAGGGCTATCCAAGAACTCTACGAAATCGAGTGCTTCGGTCTCATTGGGACGAAGCGCGCGCGCGAAGTCTGGGTAAAACCAATCCTTAACTTCGCGTTCCTCATGCACAACACACCGCCCTTTGATGGTAATCGTTTTGCCCGGACCCAGCTCCGTACCAGTACTTGTTACGACCACTGACACCTGCGGGTTGCGGCGGATCGCACTGATCCGGTGTCGGTGCGCACCCGCAGTCAGCCAGACACGATTGTTGCGCCAGATATAGGACATGATCACACCCATTGGCCACTCATCACGTGTGCACCAGTTAAAAACGCATTCTCGTTGCACGAGGAGTAACGCATCTTGATCAGCCTCATTGAGTCTATAGATCGACACCAATTCATAGTTTTCAATTGTTTCTACTTCACTACTCATATCTGCCTCCCACCCGCTAAACAAGCATCATTGCTTAATCTCGTGCACGGTTCTAGTGCGACTATATTGACCTTGTTTTGCTATCATGATGGAACATGATCCCGCTACTCGATTTGCAACATGCTCAGCTCGACCGGGCCGATGGCCCCTTGGCCCGCGCCTGCGAGACCTACGGCTTTTTCTATCTTAGCGGACACGACATCTCCTTAACCGAGCAAAAGGCGGTACTCACCTTCGCCAACGAATTCTTTGCCCAGACGCTATCAGTCAAGAATCAAATCCGACGTACCGAGACCAACAGCTGGGGATATTTCGATGCGGAACTCACCAAAAATCAAACAGACTGGAAGGAGATTCTAGATATTGGACCCGCAACGGAAGGCGGGCCATTAGCCGGATCCTTCCCTCAGTGGCCACAAACCCCTGGATTCAAGGCGTGCCTCGATGGCTTCCGGGCAAAGCTGCACGATGTAGCAATCGCGATAATGTCAGCGATCGTAAAAACGATCTCGCCAGAGCATATTCCACCACACGCGTTCACTGACCATTCAAGTTTTATACGCCTTAACCACTATCCACCCTGCCCAGACCCGGTGAGGGAGAGAGCGCCTTTCGTCGCCAATGACGGCAAACTGGGCATCAGCCACCACACCGATTCCGGCGCCGTGACCGTCTTGTTGCAAGACTCTCAACCTGGGCTCCAAGTCTACAATGAAAACCGCTGGCAAACGCTCATCCCACCCGCGGGCGCTTTGATCATCAACGTCGGTGATATCGTCCAAGTGTGGTCAAACGATCTCTACAGGGCACCCGTGCATCGAGTGTTGGCACACACAACGAAAACGAGACTGAGCGTGCCTTACTTTCTCAACCCCGCTTACGACTATAACTATGCACCACTAGAGACTGATGCACCCAGATACAAACCCATAAATTGGGGCGAGTTTCGGTCAAAAAGAAGCGCTGGAGACTATGCCGACCTTGGCCGCGAAGTGCAGATTAGCGACTATCGATTAGATCGCGTGTAGGCGGACCGGCAGTTCGGTAAAACCATGCACAAAGTTTGATGGGACCCGCTGCGGTTCGCCAACCACTTCAATGAAGTGAAAACGTTGCTGTATTTCTTCCCAAAGAATCTTGAGCTGCATCTCAGCCAAACGATTACCCATGCAGCGATGTATCCCATAACCAAAAGACAGATGCTGTCGCGCCCTCTTTCGATCAATCAGAAACTCATCGGGATTCTCTATTGCACGCTCATCTCGATTACCAGAGACATACCACATAATCACCTTGTCCCCTGCTTTGATGGTTTCACCACCCAGGACGTAGTCTTTCATCGCGGTTCGACGCATGTGTGCGAGCGGCGTCACCCAGCGTATGATTTCAGACACCATATTCGGTATCACACCAGGGTCATTGCGAAGCTTGGCATATTCGCCAGGGTTTTCGTTTAATGCCAACACACCACCGGTAATGGAATTTCGCGTAGTATCATTGCCGCCCACAATCAGGAGGACCAGGTTGCCAAGATATTCCATCGGCAACATATCCCTGGTTGCTGAGGCATTCGCGAGCATACTGACCATATCACTCGACTGGCCATTACCCTCGCGCTCTTGCCAAAGGCGGGTAAAGTAGTCAAGACACTCATAGAGCTCTTCGCGGCCTTGTTCTTCTGTCTCCACAACGCCGGTCTCTGGACTGCCGGTAGCAACATCTGACCAACGGGTCAGCTTGCGTCGATCTTCGAAAGGAAAATCAAACAACGTCGCTAGCATTTGCGTAGTCAGTTCGATCGATACAAGGTCTACCCAGTCAAAGGTCTCGCCGATTGGCAGACTGTCGAGTATCGCTTGCACACGAGCACGTATGGTCGACTCAAGCACTTTCAGATTTTGCGGTGCAACCACGCCTTGTACGGCCTTACGCTGATCGTCATGTTTCGGTGGATCCATCGCGATAAACATTGGTAGCGTAAAATCCTCATCAGGATCTTCAATGACAATGGTAGGATCGGAAGAGAACACTTCCCAGTTCTTCTCAACCGCCATGATGTCTGCGTAGCGCGTAACCGACCAGTACGGACCTGCCAGACTCTCGGGACAAAAGTGCACCGGCGCATCGTCTCGTAAGCGTTTAAAGAAGTCCCATTTGGTATTTTCGGCCCAAAGCTCTCGCTGGCTAACGTCAATTTGTTCCAATGGCATTGTTGCCGGGTCGCAATCAAGCATGTGCAGGAGTTGCGTTTGTATCATCCCACCAAGCCTCTTTCTGCGAATAACAAATTATAACAACTAGAGAACAATCGCTAAAATTGGAACTCAGGCAGGTTAACCACCAGCCCATCTAGCGCGTTCACCACAGATATCTGACAAGACAAACGTGAATTCTCCTGCCGCTCAGGATTGAGGTCTAGCATAGATTCTTCCGTATCACTGGGTTCTCCGACCTTGGCCATCCAGCCACCATCAACCATCACATGACAGGTCGCACAGGAACATTCACCGCCACAATCAGCATCAATGCCGGGCACTAGATTGTCTAATGCGGCGTTCATTACCGTCGTACCGACCGGTGCATCGACCTCATGGGTGGTACCGTCATGTTCAATATATGTGATCTTTGGCATGTGTTCTCCTATTCATAAACCGCCAACACGAATGTTAATAAGCAACTTCGCAACGTTATACAAAGGGCTTCGATCGATCAAGCCAGCGCGTCGATCGCCGTCGCCAGGTCCCGATCTTTGTCGGTTACCTGGTTACCGGCATCATGACTCGTCAATTCAATCGAAACTCGATTGTAAACGTTGCTCCAATTTGGATGGTGATTTCTCACTTCCGCTAGCAGCGCAACCTGACTCATAAAGCCAAACGCCTGCACGAAATTCGAAAAAACAAAATCCCTCGTGAGCCAACTGG
>JACLAC010010549.1_pt1 | contig 28879 bp, 24 predicted proteins | sample 8027881 | NCBI WGS metagenome assembly JACLAC01 (sample SAMN15725517, study PRJNA655200) | protist metagenome | isolation source: fluorescence activated cell sorting (FACS) single amplified genomes of... | place: Spain: Blaines Bay Microbial Observatory, Mediterranean Sea | collected 2016-01-19 | reverse complement strand
CCACAGATAGAGGACATGGAAGGCATCAACAACGCCGAGGCCATCGCCAGCGTCGAGGGCATCGATATCGGCTTTCTTGGACCGGGCGATCTGGCGATGTCGATGGGCGTCGACGCCGGACACACGGATCACGAAGCTGCGCTGCAGACCTTTCGCGAAGGGTGCGAGCGTGCGGGTAAACCATCGGGCATTCCAGTCAAGGATGCCGCCTCGGCTAAGAAGCGGATTGCCGAAGGTTTCCAACTGATTGATGCAAACAACGACTTGCGCTTTTTAGAATCAACTGCTCAACAGATGTATAAAGACATTACCTCATGATGCCAAAATATGGCATCAGAGCACTTTCTCGACCGATTATATGAGAATACTCAACTTCGGCTCGCTCAATATCGACCTCGTCTACCACGTCGACCATATCGCAAAACCGGGCGAGACCATCGCCAGTTCTGCCCACGAGGTCTTTGCCGGTGGCAAAGGAGCAAATCAATCAGCGGCCCTCGCCCTGGCTGGCGCCGAGGTCGTTCACGCCGGTCAGGTGGGCCCCGAGGGCCAATGGCTCGTCGACAAATTGGTTGATATCGGAGTAGATATGCGGCATACCGCCATTGGCGATGTGCCCACGGGTCACGCTATTATTCAAGTCGACAAAACAGGGCAAAATAGCATTGTGTTATTTCCCGGCGCCAACCAACATATCAAACGCCAAGTCATAGACCAGACCCTGAGCCAATTCAACGAAGGTGGTATTTTACTCTTACAGAATGAAATAAATGATATATCCCACATCATAAAACAAGCTAGCATATACGGCTTAAAGATTTGTTTTAATCCTGCCCCTTACGGCCCAGAGGTCCTGCAATACCCCCTCGACCTCATCGACTTGCTCATCGTCAATGAAACCGAGGCAAATGGTTTAGTAGGACTGCATCCCCCAGAACAATTACTCGACCGACTAGCCAATACCTGGCCGAAAGCCCATATTATTTTGACTATGGGAGAGCAAGGTGCATATTTTTGCTCAGCACATGAGCGCTTTCACCAGCCGGCCGGCCCCTGTAGTGTCGTAGATACTACCGGGGCCGGAGATACATTTCTCGGCTATTTCCTACAGGGAATTATCGCCGATATGACCCCGCGGACGGCTATGGCTCGAGCCAGTGCCGCTGCGGCACTCTGTATCGCAAAACCGGGTGCGATGGATTCAATTCCATCCGCAAGTAACCTCAGCTAAATTATTGCATACGAAAGGAATACGATGTCTAAAATCATGCTTACAGCGGCATTCGCGAATGCTGAATTCGCCTCCAGCGATCGCGATAGAGGCCTTGATCACCTACGGACAATGGGCAAATTGGTTGACGAACCGGCCGTTGTGACCCCCGAACACGCTCCGGACCTAATTGCCTCCATCGCGGCCTCTTCCGTCTACACCGATGAATTTTACGAGGCTGCAACCGACTTGCGTATCGTCGCCCGTTGGGGGGTTGGCTTTGACAAGGTCAATGTCGAAGGAGCCACCCGCAATGGAGTCATTATTACGATCACTCCGGTGCATATGGACGCAGTGGCCGAGTACGCGATCGCGCAATGGATGGCAACCCTGAAAAGGGTCTACACCCTCAATCGAATATCGCATCGAGGTGACTTCTCGATCATTCGGACCTACGAAGCCCAGCACACCACCTTGGGCCTCTACGGCTGCGGCCGCATCGGCCAAGAGGTCGCCCAACGCGTCGGACCGCTATTGGGCGAAAAAGGCCGTCTGTTGATCTACGATACGCGCCCAGACATCGCCGAGGTCGCCGCGCAATACGGTGCCGAAGTCGCCGACTCTCCGCAAACCCTCTTCAGCGAGTCGGATACCGTGTCGCTGCACGTCTCGGGCGACGAAACCATCGTCGACTACGACTTGCTCTGCCAAATGCAGTCGCATGCTTCGTTGATCAATCCTTCTCGGGGCAATCTCGTCAACGACGCCGATGTGCATCGCGCGATAGAAGAAGAAAAACTCTTTTACTACGTGGTCGACGACCCCGTCAACGACAGTCGTGCTATTCATAAAGACCATCCGCGAATCATCTGCACCAACCACAATGCCGGCATCACCGTCGAATCCACTATGCGTCTCGACGGCAAGAGCATCGAGCAAGTTACCGCCGCGATCGAGGGCCGCAAACCCGAATTCATTCTCAACCCCGACGTCTTAGACCATCCCAAAGTCCAATCCTGGTTGACCGAGTAAGCATATGAAAATCAAACATTTCGATGTCACCCCACTCACCAATCGCGGTCTTTTGCTGCAAGTGCACACCGACGAAGGGCTCGTCGGGTTGGGCGCACCGATGAACTACGAACATGGCCGCACCGTCGAGCGGGCGATTTTGGACATGGCGGATTATCTGATCGGTCGGGATCCCCTGCAAATCGAAGACCACTGGCAAACGCTATTTCGCTCGAGTTACTCCCGGCAGATGCCCATTCTGCTCTCGGCCCTGAGCGGGATCGAAATGGCTTGCCTCGATATTTTGGGCAAGTCCGTGGGCTTGCCGGTATGGAAACTCCTGGGCGGATCCGTTCGCGATCGGGTGCGGGTATACGGTGGGGCCGGTGGTGCAAACCCCGAAATAGCAGCAGAAAATGCCCGCAAACAGGTCGCGAATGGTTTTACGGCTCTGAAGACTACACCCTTTCCAGATCCCGTGCGACCGATCGAATCACCGGCGGGCATAGACAAGGTTATATCTATTATCAAATCAATGCGTGAAGCTGTTGGGCCACAAATAGATATAGCCATTGACTTTCATCGTGCGACCAGCCCGGCTTTCGCTAAGTTATTGCTGCGCGAACTCGAGCCACTACGCCCACTCTTTGTCGAGGAGCCGACCCGCGCCATGCCCGACAACGTCGGTCCCTTACTCGAATTGGCCCGCTCGACCCCCATCCCGATCGCGACCGGTGAACGCTGTGCAACACGTTGGGGTTTTCGCGAGTTGTGCGAGCAAAAAGCGGCGGCGATCATTCAACCCGATATTCGACATTGCGGGGGCTTGCTCGAAATGAAAAAGATCGCCGCACTTGCCGAAATTCACGAAATAACCGTCGCCCCGCACAGTGCGGCCGATCCACTGGGCGTGGTTGCTTCGGTGCACGCGATGGCAGGTTGCCCGAATTTTCTCATAATGGAATACGGCGGCGGCGGCGGCGAAGGTTTTTTTACCGAACCGCTGCAAATGAAAGACGGTTATGTCGAATTGCCTCAGGGCCCCGGCTTGGGTGTCGAGATAGATCCTGAAGGCTTAGAGGCCTTCACTCATCACGGAGCATGGCGGCAGCGCACGATGCGACGCCATCCGGAAGACGGATCTTATTCGGATTTTTGATTTGTGCAGCGGCGATGCGGATAACAGCAAACACAACGATCGGAGGCCAACGGCAAATTCGTAGCCCCACACCACCTAGTCTTCCAAGAAAAATGCGGTCTGCCCGCTATTTGGTATTACTCAGCTGATCTGCGTCAAACCGATTCGACTGGCTCCATCTCGCCGACACTTGCGTGCGAAGCATTAGGCGTATGCACCACGCATCGCACGCAACAGATACAGCCGGCTCGCGGCCAAATTGCCGGCTGAGGCCGTAGTATCAAACGTCAGTTGGCCTCTCGGATGGAAGTCATCATCTGCTGCGTCAAGTGGCGAGCCTGCCCCATAGATATCTCGATATCGTGGATGATACCCATATCGATATTTTGTCCCTTCAGCTGCGTCTTTAATACGGAGACATTGACCAACACCGCAGCCAAGATGTTGTTATAATCGTGCGCGATGCTACTGGCTAACAGACCCAACGACTCTATTCGCCGCGCCCTCTCGGTTTCGGTCTCGGTCTCGGTCTCGAAACGCTGTTGCTGCGTAAAATCGGACAATACGTACACTGAGCCGACGATCTGCTGGGCCTCATCCCGGATCGGGACGCTGCCGTGGCGAATCAAACGAGTTACGCCGTCGCGCGAAACCATTTTGCACTCGTCAATCAAGGCGGCGCCAGAATCGAGATCCGCCGCTTTAGCCGGTACGGCCCCCTCTGCGTTGCCGCTCAATTGCATGATTTCCTCCAGATGGATCCCGCTCGCCGCCTCTTGCGTCCAGCCACAATAGGTTTCGGCAACCTTATTCAGCAACACTATTCTACCGTTGGCATCGACGGAAATAACGCCTTCCCCGATATTGGATAATGTCACCGCCATGTGCTCACGCTCGCGTTCAAGTTCGTCGTAGTTCCTCGCGTATTCGAGGGTGTTGGCCATCTGTTCGATCAATGGCTCTAGTGCTGAGATGAGATCATAAATCCCCTGCTGTTCTTCGATCTCGCTGTCCGTAGCCAGAACCGCTAAAACCCGCTCGCCGTATATCACGGGAATGAAATAGGCCATTTTGATGCGCCGATCGCCATCCATGTTGATGATAAAACCCTGAGCCTGCATCGTTTGCCGCTGCACCTTCAGGGCCATCATATCGTCGCTCTCGTCCAGCCCTATACGCCGACCGGCAACCGAGTTTGATTCCATATTTCGGTCGTCCACGACTTCATTAGAGCTGCTAATAAATTTCGAACTCGTTGTGACTTGGCCTTGCGGCATTTCACATAATAGGTTGCGGACCAATTTGACATAACCCGCCTGGTCATCTACCAGTCCGATCGTCAGACTGCGGAATACGCCGACTTTCAATAACGCAACCGCCAGCGCATCGAGGATTGCCTCCATCTCGAAAGTAGCAGGGACCATCTGGCTGAAGCGCTGACAGGCGGATCTTCCCGTTTCCATAAGTTCAATCCGCCGTCTCATTTCGCGATTTTCGGCCTCGAGTTTTGCGATGCGTGCTCGATTATCCACTCTAATTCAATCCCCTGCTTGGTAGTCGTGGGGATTAATGCCGTGTTGCTTGAGTCGATAAGTGAAGCGCGAGCGATTCAACCCCAACCAACGGCTGGCCTCCGCCTGTTTGCCCTTGCTGCGAGTAAGAGACTCTTCAAGCAACAAGCGTACGACCTCGTCAAACACTTCACCGGATTCGATATCGGCGACGGTAGCGGTGATAGAGTGACTGGTTACAGGCCGCCCGCCGCTGTGATTGACAAAGTTAAAAAACAGCTGCTCCGGGCCGATTCGTTCGACATCGCCCAAAAGGGCGATGCGCTCAACCAAATTGCGCAATTCGCGGACATTCCCAAGCCATTTGTGTGCCAATAGCTGTTCTCGGGCCGCATGCTCCAAATGGCAATTTTTAGCGGAACCAACGAATTCGCGCAAAAACACTTCAAAGAGCGGCAAAATATCGTCGGTCCGTTCGCGTAAAGGCGGTATCCGCAGGCTCACTTGATTGAGCCGGTAAAACAAGTCGCTGCGCAGATAGCCAGCCTCCATCGCCGCGTCTATCTCGTCTAGCTCCATGCCCATTGTCGCAATAACCCTAAGGTCGACAGCCACTGCGGCCCTACGTCCTTGGCGAGGCACGATACCGTCCTCGATAAAGCGCAGCAACTTGCCCTGGCTGTGCGGATCCAACGATGTGATGTCATCGAGCACCAGCGTGCCGCCTGAGGCCAACTGGCATTTGCCCATCTCGTCATCGCGGCCAAAAAGCTCAACTTCAATCTCGTCTGGACGCAAGCTGGCGCAATCTATCACTACGAATGGGCGCTGTTTGCGTGGACTTTCGCTATGGATAAAACGGGACAATACCTCCTTGCCGCTGCCGCTTTCACCGCTGAGGATTACCGAGGCCGAACTCTGTGCTGTTTTTCGCGCAATATCGAGAACCTCCCGCATCGACCGACTGACGGCTACCGGCGGCTCCTTCTGCTGCAATTCAGCATGGACACGGCGCAAATAACCAACCTCTTGCCGCAGGTCGGCGACTTCTAACGCATGCTCTATCGCAAATATCATTTCTTCAATATTAAAAGGCTTTTGCAGAAATTCGCTAGCGCCCCGCTTCATCGCCTCCACCGCGGTCTCGATAGTGCCAAAGCCCGTCATAATGATCACCGGGAGTTCCGGATGCAAATCGCGTATCCGGACCAAGACCTCTAAACCCTGCAAATCCTCTTCGCCTAGCATCAGGTCCAAGAGAACCAAATCCGGACGGCTCTGAACCAACTGTTCTAAACCGTAGAGTCCGTCCGTGGTCACAACGGGAGTGTGCCCGGCGGCCTCAAGTCCCCGGCTTAGGACGCGCTGGAACATAGTATTGTCTTCTATTACAAGTACGCGTGCCATAGATTTAATATAAGTCAACCGCGAGGCCAGCCCCAGGCACAAAATTGCGCAAAACCACCGTGGCTGAAATCCCAAATTTGTGCCGGTTAAATTTGCTGCTTATCGCAATTTTCCCGCCATTCGAGAAGGCCCCCTACGCGCCGCACTGCCCTTTCTCAGACCCCGCACCGAAGAGCCGACGACATCATCGTAATGATTTTCACTATGCTCTATTTGGGCATCCTCGGCTTTTCCGCCCTGCATGCCTGGCGCCAGAGAAAACGAAGACAGCAATTCGAGGCACGCTTTGCCATACTCAGCGAGGAAAAAGGGCAGACCGGGCAACAGACGCCCAACCTATTGCAACTCGCTAGGGCAGTTAGAATGAATAACCGGCTATCACTGCTCAATTTGGTATTTGCATTTGATTGAATCGCCGGCGCACGCGCAAACGATCTAATCGACGAGACAGACGCCACTGCAATCTCGACGCAAGGGCGTGGCCAACACCGCCGAGAAAAAACGGAACAGCAAGCCAAAGAGGGATACCAGTACAATCACAGCGGCATATATTCTAACTCAAATACGCGTTCGACAAACCAGCCCAAGCCAAAGAGCCCGACGAACACCGACACCGCCAGTACAACTGTCCGTTGATACGTCTGCCTGTTGAGATAGACGATCCATGGAAAAAAAACAGCGACAATGGCAATCTGACCGAGTTCGACGCCGACATTGAAAGACAAAAGTGAGGCCACTAGGCCACGGGTCGGCAAGCCCAAGTCGCGCAGGACATTGGCAAAACCGAAACCGTGTATCAAGCCGAAAACGAATGTCAGTACCCAGCGAGAATCAGTGCGTTTGAGCCAAAAATTCTCCGCCGCAACATAGGCGATGCTCAGCGCGATCCCAGCTTCCACCCACTGATCGGGCAAATTGACGATCTCTAACGCTGCGAGGCAGAGGGTAATACTGTGGGCGACCGTAAAGGCCGAGACGATTTTGACCAGGTTGACCAGTCGGCCGCCGACGACGATGAGCGCCAGCAAAAACATGATGTGGTCATAACCGAGGAAGATGTGTTCAACCCCCAAGACCAGAAATTCGTAAAACTGTTCGACCAACGTTTTGCTCTCGGCAACGGCAAATTGTTGATTTGGAGTTTCTGCGGTAAAAATTGCCTGGACCATAGGCTGACCAGGCAATAGAATCTTAGCCAGATTCTTATGATCGTCGCCAAAAGTTTCCGGCCAATCGATCTGCATCTGCAAGTCTTCCAAGGGCTCTATATAATCGGCGACAAAATACAGATTAGCGAACATATTGCCCTCGTTGTCCGGCCCTACTTCTCCCTGGCCGTGCAGCAAGACAATCGATTCGCCATTGACCTGGATACTCATGTTTTGCGCAACAAAAGCGTACGCCCGTTCGAGCCCCCCCTCCATTTCTTCGTAAAACAATACCCCATCGCCGTTTTCATCGATGCCCATTTTGAGCATATCGAAATCGTCTAAACGCACCCGCACTTTGAGCGAATCATCGCCAACGACAATGTCTGAATAACTAGTGTTGATCTTGTGGGCAAAACTCGCGTTGGGTGTGGCCAACCCAAGGACAAGCCCACATAGTGCGCACCATAAACTCATCTTGATCATAAAACAGTGTCACTCCTCAATATCATCTGCTACGGTTTAATCTGTAGGGATGCTATATATACGGCAATCAGACGACGATCTTCTGCTAACAAGTGCGGATAGGCCGGCATCGCACTTTTGCCAACGCCGCGCTTGATGGTTTCGGCTATCTGATCCACACTACTGCCCTCTTTATAAGATAAACTGTCACTAAAATTGCGCGGCGGCGGGCTGAGCGAAGAAGCGACCGGCCCATCACCCCGCCCAGAGTCGCCGTGACAAACAGCACAGCCATTGCGTATAAAAAGCGCCTTGCCGGTATCACTTTCGCTCTTTGTATTAGTATCCGCCTTTTCCTCGTCGATTCCACAGCTGGTAAACAGCATTACCAAAATCGGCAATAGCAAGGTCACCATAAACCTTCTTTTTTAAAATATTATATGAGTATAGAAGAATAAAAATAAGGAAACGGAGACGGTTACAACAGCTGAAGTTCAATCAGCGAGCTGCAAATCTACGGTAAAGGTAGTCCCCTCACCAAGCTTGCTTTCCACCCTTATTTGCTCGCCGTGCGCTTCGACTATATGACGGACGATCGCCAAGCCCAGTCCCGTGCCTCCCATGGCCCGAGATCGGCCTTTGTCGACTCGATAAAATCGCTCAAAAATCCGCTCCAAATCCGTCGAGGGAATTCCGATGCCGTTATCTTCTACAAAGATGCAAATGTGCCGCTCTTTGAACGCTGGCCGTATCCCGATGCGAACGAAACCGTTTTCTGAAGCGTATTTTACTGCATTATCAAGCAAATTTATTAGGGCCTGCTCGAGCAATTTGCCATCACATAACACCACGAGCTGGGCCGCAACATCACAGTGCACAACGATGCCTTTTGCGGTCGCGTCAGCCTTAATCGAGTCAATACTGGTATCAACGATCTGCTTGAGTTGACAAGGCGCCAATTCCACTAGCAGTTGGTCGGATTCCAAACTTGACAAGTCTAGTAAATCGTTTAACAACCTACTGAGGCGGTCCGCATTCGTAGATATCACCTCAATAAAGCGAGCAGCCGATTGCGGATCGTCCAGTGCCCCGTCTTTCAGCGTTTCAGCATAGCCCTTAATCGCGGTCAGCGGGGTGCGCAACTCGTGCGAAGCATTGGCGACAAAATCGCGGCGACTTCTTTCGAGTTGACGCAATCGGGTCACATCGTAAAGTACCGTCAACGCTCCAACATGATTATCGCCGTCGCGAATCGGTGCCACCTGAACGTCTAGAAAACGCTCGCGGACCCCCGTCAAAGCGATCTGCGCTTCGCCACGGCGCCCATCGTCCAAACACTGACCTATCAAATCCTGCACCGCAGCCTGGCGAATGATTTCGACGGCGAGACGGCCTTCAAGCGGCAATTGGACATCAAACAACGAGGCCAATGCTTCGTTAGCCAACACCACACGCCCATCCACGCCAGTGATTAGCACCGCTACAGTCATGCTGTCAATGATTACATGCAGACGCTTCTTTTCATCGTTGAGTTGATTTTGCCGTTGACGAGTGGAGAAAAGAAAAGCCTCAAGTGTGCGATTTAAATCGGCATCGGCAACAGCCGGCAATGGACTTTTCCACATTGGATCGGCGAGATCTGCTGCGGCTATGTCCCGCAAGCGTCGTTTGAGCGAGGTATAGGATCGGTTTATTAACTGCGTCTGGATATGAGCGAAAAGTATCGCTACAAGCAAACCGCCCCCGACTATTTCAACGCCCAAATCCGCTCCACCGGCCAACCACCAACCCGCAAACAGTAACAGCTCGTTGGCGAGCAGCAGTTTCCAACGCAAACCCATTTTTTTACCGTCCATCGCGGCAGAAGCGATATCCCATCCCCCGCACGGTTTCTACTAGTTCAGAGGCAGTCCCCAATTTTTCGCGCAAACGGCGCACATGTGTGTCGACAGTGCGGCTATAACCGCTGTGCTCATAGCCCCAAACCACATTCAGTAACTCGTCCCTCGACTGTACTCGCCCTCGGCGCTCAGCCAAGGTTACCAGCAATTTGAATTCCGTAGCCGTCAAATCGACCGTCTGCCCTTCGACTTCGACCCTATAAGCATTGGGGTCGATAAACAATGAACCCGCAATAATCTGTTGCTCCGATGCTTCGTCACTGCGACCCCGACGCAAGATGGCGCGAATGCGCAGGATCAATTCACGGGGGGAAAAAGGTTTCGTCAGATAATCGTCAGCACCGAGTTCGAAACCGACGATACGGTCGACTTCTTCTGTGCGTGCAGTCAACATCAGCACGGGAATATCTTTAGTGCCAGCATCCTGTTTGAGCAGACGACATACTTCCAATCCGTCGATGCCCGGCATCATCAGATCCAATACTACGAGACTGACGACCTCTTTGGTCGCCAGCTGTAATCCCCGCTCCCCATCCTCGGCCAGCAATACGGCATAACCCGCCTGCTGTAGATTGTAAGAAATTAGATCGAGAATGTCTGGTTCGTCTTCAACGATCAGAATTCTTTCGCCCATGCCCTATCTCCTCCAATCTCAGAATATTTTTATCAATCATTACCGGCTTTCCACCACTCTTGTTTTTGGTGCCGCACGATCCGCCCTTCGACGAGATAGGCCACGTTCTCGACAATATTAGAAGCGTGATCGCCCATCTTTTCAAGGTGTCGCGATACTAGAATAAGGTATATTCCACGATCGATTGTGTTCGGCCCAGTGTTAGGCCCGTGCATATAGATCCGCAATTCTCGAAAAATATCGTCGCGCAATTGGTCCAGTTGTTCATCCCGTTGACCGACATCCCGTGCCAATACCACATCGCGATGTACAAAGGCGTCGAGGGCGTCCTTAACCATGCTCTTTGCCAACTCGGCCATGTACGGAATATCAACCAGCGGCTGCAGCAACGGCATCGTATTCAGCACTTCGGCACGCTGTACGATATTAACCGATTGGTCGTTGATTCTTTCCAGGTCGTCGTTCACTTTCATCATGCAAGCCAACAATCTCAGGTCGGTAGCTACCGGCCCCTGGGTAGCCAATAGCCGCAAGCAAGTCTCTTGAATGCGAATCTCCCAGTCATCAATCCGCTTTCCGCCTTCGAGTACGACTTTGATCAGTTCGTCGTCGCGCGACACCAGGGCTTCTACCGACTGCTCAATAGATTCCTCAACAGCAGCGCCCATCTTCAACAAGTCGTCTTTAATATCATCTAATTGTTGGTCGAATCTACGTTCCATATTACCTCTGATATCAACCAAAGCGGCCAGTAACATAGTCTTCGGTCTGAGTAAAGACCGGGTTTGTGAACATGCTTTCGGTCTCGTTATATTCAACCAATTTACCCAAATAAAAAAAGGCGGTGTAGGTTGAGACACGGGCGGCCTGCTGAAGATTATGGGTAACGATAACGATCGTATAATCCTTCTTCAGTTCAGTGATCGTCTCCTCAATTCGCACAGTCGAGATCGGATCAAGCGCCGAGCAAGGCTCGTCCATCAGCACCACTTGCGGCTCGACAGCCAATGCCCTAGCGATACACAAGCGCTGTTGTTGCCCGCCCGACAATCCCATCGCGCTGCCTTGCAAACGATCCTTCACCTCATCCCAAAGTGCCGCGGCCCGCAAACTCTTTTCCACCGCTTCGTCGAGCACAGCGCGACTGTTTTCACCAGCGATACGTAGCCCGTAAGCCACATTTTCGTAAATCGTCTTGGGAAAGGGATTCGATTTTTGGAAGACCATACCCACTCGTCGGCGCAAATCGATGACATCATGATCGGATGTATAAATATTCTTACCACCGACCCGCACCTCGCCCTCGATTCTAGCCGACTCGATCAGGTCGTTTAAGCGGTTTAGGCAGCGCAACAAGGTAGACTTGCCGCAGCCGGACGGACCGATGAAAGCTGTGACCTGGCGCTCTGGTATTTTTAAGTCGACAGAAAAAAGTGCCTGGCTTTCCCCGTAAAACATGTCGAGTTGTTCAACCTCGACAATCGGATTCTCAATAGCTATGACCGTTGCCCCGCCTACTTCTTTGGATATCGCTTCGTTCATTTGTTTTTTCCTAAAAAGCCGATGTAGCGTATCTCTTGCGCAATTTATTGCGCACCACAATGGCGGTCAGATTTAAGGCGAGGACGATCGCCAACAGCAGCAGCGCTGTAGTGTAGACCATCGGTCGGGCCGCTTCGACATTGGGCGATTGAAATCCTACATCGTAAATATGAAAACCTAAATGCATAAATTTTCGCTCAAGGTGAAAAAAGGGCGCGAACGCATCCAAAGGCAAATCCGGTGCCAACTTCACCACCCCGGTAATCATCAATGGCGCAACTTCGCCGGCGCCGCGCGCCGTAGCCAGGATAACCCCGGTGAGGATGCCGGGCAAGGCGCTCGGCAATACGATCGTCCAGATCATCTGGAACTTGGTCGCGCCCAACCCCAATGCCCCTTCGCGTATCTCCCGCGGCACGGCAGCTAATGCCTCTTCAGTCGCGACAATAACCACCGGCACCGTCAACAACGCCAATGTCAGCGATGCCCACAAGATTCCCCCAGTGCCATACGTCGGCGTCGGCAAGGTGTCGGCATAAAACAGTTGATCGATCGTTCCGCCGACACCGTAGACGAAAAATCCCAATCCGAACATACCAAAAACGATCGATGGCACACCGGCCAGATTGTTTACCGCAATGCGGACCAGCCGCACGATGAGACCCTGACGGGCGTATTCGCGCAAATAAAGCGCCGCCAAAATACCGAACGGCACCGCCGCCAAACTCATCAACATGACCATCATGACTGTGCCAAAGAGCGCGGGGAAAATACCGCCCTCGGTATTTGATTCGCGCGGCTCACCGGTGAGGAATTCCCACCCCTTAGAAAGATATATCGCCATTTTGTCCGCGGTGCTCATGGAATTGGGCCGATAGGCGCGCACAATATCGGACACCTTTAACTCCCGCTGCTCACCGCCGGCCAGGACAAATTGGACCGTCCAGCGCTCGCTTTGTCTCCGTAATCGATCCAATTGACCTGACAGCATTTCGTATTCCGACCACAGGCTCTTGCTGCGCGCTTCATTAGTGTCGATCAGGGCCTGCGCGGCCCCCTTGCGCTGCAAGCGTCTTTTTTCGATTCGGAGTGTTTCCATTTCTCGATTTAAAATGCCGATTTCATCGCGTTCCAATGTATGGATCCGCTCGGATAATAGTTCTGCTTCATCAAGCAATGGTTGCAGCGCTAACCACCCCGATTCAGCACCCATCGCAAGAGGCGCATCGCCCTCAAAAACCCCGGCAATAAAACCATAGGCATCTCCCCATTCAAGGCGCTCAAAGACCACCACATCCAAGGCCTGTTCCCACCCAACGATCTGCGACTCGTCAACCCAACGAAAATCGAGGCCATAGGCATCGCGATTGCCCACTTTTAACTGCAGACGATATTGCTGTTCTGTTCCAGGTATCATTTGGCGGTCCGTCTCTTTTCCCACAACCCCCTCGCCATTCTTAAGCCTTATCAACGTCAGATCTTGCGGCCAGAAAACACCGCCTCCATTGTAGAGTATGACCCCGACCAAACCAATGATCATCGACAGGCAGAGAGCCAAAGCGCCACCCGTCAGCCAGATAAAGGGATCGCCCCCGCGCCAAAACTTGTTCATAGCTTGTTGTATTTGTCCCTTAAACGCTGCCGGACGATCTCGGCCAGCGAATTGATACAAAATGTTGCGATAAAAAGCAGTAAGCCGCTTAAGAACAAAACTCTGTAGAGCGTGCCCTGGTGTGGAGCTTCCGGCAATTCGACAGCGATATTGGCCGAAATTGTTCGCATCCCATTGAAGATGTTCCAATCCATAATCGGCGTATTGCCCGTCGCCATTAATACGATCATCGTCTCGCCAATTGCACGACCGAAACCAATCATCGCCGCCGAAAAAACACCGGGCAATGCCATAGGCAATACCACTTTGATCGCCGTCTGCCATTGCGTTGCGCCGAGAGCTAGCGACGCGGCGCGCAGATGGTTAGGCACAGAGGAAAGCGCGTCTTCGCAAATCGTAAATACAAGCGGCACAACTGCAAATCCCATGGCAAAACCTACGACCAGGCAATTGCGCTGGTCGTAACTTATCTCGATGTCCTGCCTAAGCCAGACGAGAAAACCCCGTTCGAAAATCATCCCTTCGATGGCCGGTCCGAGCACATAGGCCAATGCGGCAGCGATAAAGGTCACAAGACAGAGCAAATAGATATTGCCGATACTGGCGACCTTATTCACTACGGGCCTGGCCACATATTGCCAGCCCCAAGCCGCGGCAATGATGACCAACGCAATGACCGGTGCGAGTAATAAGGTACCGCTGAGATGTGTTTCAATCAGCGGTGCCAACCACAGTCCTGCTAGGAAACCGAGAATGACGCTGGGCAGCGAAGCCATGACCTCAACCGTCGGCTTGACTAGATTGCGCACTTGCGGCGTTGCAAATTCCGAGGTATAAATAGCCGCCAGCACCGCCAATGGCAAAGCGAACAACATCGCGTAGACCGTGCCTTTAACGGTGCCAAAAATCAATGGGATAAGACTAATTTTGGCTTCAAATTCGTCGGTTCCCCCCGTCGACTGCCAGACATATTCCTCCTTGGCGTAGCCTTCATACCATATCTTGTCGAAGAGTACGGCACTGCTGATCTCCGGATGCGGATTATCCAACCCATAACGCTTGACCTGTCCGTCGTAATCGAGGACCATAAAACCGTCGGCCTTGGGCGCAAAAGCAAGAGCAGCAACCGCTTTATCCCCAGGTAGCTGCACTGTAGTTTGCTGCGAAGTCATATGATGCAGGGCGAGATCACCTGTCTCTCCGACACTTATAAACTGCTTATCACGCTGGGAGGCGGCGAAATGGGTAACCGGCGAGCTATGCGAGGCGAAGGAATGGACCTTTTTATACGACCTGGCGCCAGATATTTCCGTCTTAAACCAGGCAGAGATCATTCCAGTCTGGTCGCCAACCACAATCGAAACCTCACCTAAGATGTAGGCCAGCGCCGTGACGGCAGACGGTGAAACTAGGCATTGGCCGAGATAGTCTGGACGCTCGTCGACATCGAGCAGACGCCATTCGAATAACTGGCCGCGATCGGTGCCAACGAGCAGTTGTCTCGTCCGCGAGTCGATTAAGATCTGCGTAGCATTGGCACCGTCTAGATCTTGGGTGAGTTCGTAGCGTTCTGCAACCCATTCTCCGACGCCCAATAATCCCTGCTCTTGCTCGCGCACCACTACTAGCAACCTACCGGTCTCAGTGAGTGCGCCGGCGACCGAACGACCATCTCCATCTTCGCGATAAGCGATTTCGGTCAACGGCTCCGCGCTTGAATCCAGCGGCAAAAGCTCATCGACTGTAAATTCCGGCACGACGACTCTATCGCCTGTACTATAGTCGAGAACAAAGCGAATCCGGGACAATAACAGCTGGCCGTCATCCGTGCCGAGGGCTATAATCCCGTCCGCCATCGAAACCGCCGCAGTCACTAGCCGGTCGCGCAATGGTTCAGGCCGCTGTCTACTGAGCACTTTCCCATCAGTCAACTGCAATAAGTCTATGCCCTTGCCGCCGGCGGCAAAGGCTATCTGGTAATAGGGATCCACTCCGATGGCATATTCGCCCTCGATGGCATACTCGCTATTCAGGTCGACTTTTGCATCGCGAAATAGCGGCCAAGCCTCCGACAGTATAAAGACAAATATACCCATCACCGCGGCAATAATGCCGATTCCGCCGACCGCAATGAGGCGACGACCAAACCAATCAAGCGCCTTGGCTCGGTTTGTCACCCCACGTATTTGCCTACTTTGGCTCACGCATTCTCCCGTTTAATTCGCCAGTTTGGCCAATTCGGCCTCAGCGACTTCAAAAGGCACCGGCATATAACCGTCCTTGACAACGATTTGTTGGCCCTCTTTGGAAAAGATAAATTTACAAAATTCGCGCACCAACGGCTCCATCGCCTGACCTGGTTTTTTGTTGACATATATATAAAGGAAGCGCCCGAGCGGATAGGAGCCGTTCAATACATTTTGCAAGGTACCTTCCTTATAAGGCTGGCCGTGCTTCTTGGCTAGGGGCACTACCCTTACGCCCGACGTCCGATAGCCAATGCCACTATAGCCGATCCCGAAAAGATCCTCAGTAATCCCCTGCACCACCGAAGCCGATCCAGGCTGCTCTTTGACCTGATCTTTATAATCGCCTTTGAACAATGCCTGTTTTTTAAAGAATCCGTAAGTGCCCGAAGCAGAGTTGCGTCCATAAAGGCTGACTTTGGCATTGGTCCAGTCGCCATCTAAACCCAACTGACCCCAGGAAATAATATTATCAGCGAATTCGCTGCGGCGAGTCTTGGAGAAAATGGCATCGACCTGTGGTAGACTCAGACCTTCTATCGGATTATCCTTATTTACAAATACAGCCAAGGCATCTAATGAAGTCCGCAGCGGAGTCGGCTTGTATCGAAAGGCCTGCTCGAACTTATCCTCTTCGCTTGACTTCATCGCCCGCGACATCGGCCCGAACTGCGCCGTGCCCTCTATCAAGGCCGGTGGTGCAGTCGACGAGCCCTTGCCCTCAATCTGGATTTTGACATTGGGATAGTATTTGCGAAAGGCCTCCAACCACAGCGCCATCATGTTGTTCATCGTATCCGAGCCAATACTGCTTGCGCTGCCAGATATGCCACTGACTTTCTGGTAGGGCCTGATCCGCTCATCCACACTAATCGCCTGAGCCGATGCGGTCGAAACCGCAAACACACAGACGACTGCTGCACGTAACCACTTTTTCAACATCAAACAACCTCCAAACGAATGGGTAAGTATATCAGTTTTGTTAAATTTGCAAACCACCTGTTACAACTAGGTGACACCCCAGTGAAGCCTATGTTACATCGAATTAAAACTTGAAATATAAAGTCATCCGGGCTTGGATATTAGGATCCGCACCGTCGGGTAGCGCGACGACTAAATTGGGCATTAAATGCACGTCTTTGGCAGGCACGTGATCAACACCGGCGATAAGTAACAGATCGGTGGCGTCAGTGGCGTCGGCTGAGACTACGTCGACGCGGCTAAAGCCTGTCACCGATCTGGTGAAAGGCAATGAACCGAAGGCGGAAACGCCGCTGATCGTAACATCGCCCCCGGCTGCGGCATCTTTCTTGGTACGCGAGGCATCTTTGTTGGTGCGCGAAAAGACTTCAACTCCGGCATTGATCCCCTCGCCCTGAAAACCAGCAAAAGCCTTTATGGTCAACTGATTCTGATCGGCAGGTTGCATATTGAAATCGCCATAGGCCTCTAACACCAGCCGTTCCGACACCTGAAAACTAAACGAACCGTAGAGTTTTTTGCCGTGATCATTTTCCGGACCCTGTCCCGGTCCGTTGCCCACCATGACATGATAGCCCGTTTTGCCAGCCTTCCCTTTCAATGCTACGCCCAAATCCGCAGAAGAGCCGATTTTATTCCAATCGAGCACCGTCTTGGCCACTGAACGATAACCCCAAACTTTTTCGGCAATGGCCCAAGTCGGCGTACCTGAAAGCCCAAGGTATAGATCAGAACTACCCAAGGCGCGCTTCCACTTCAAATAGCCGTGCTTGACAAAGGGTTCCATCTTCGTGCCCTTGCCAAAACCCGCGTCTTTGGCTTCGAGACGATAACGCACCGAGAAATCTTCGGCCAGCGTTTTCTCATAGGTCAGATATATACGGCGAAACTGAAACGAATTGCGTTTTTCGGGCAACTTGGCTTCTGCATCATCAGCAGCTAAAACAGCATAATAATCGCCGAACATATAGCCCTTGATTTTGCCATCTTGTGCTTTTGCCGTGGCGACGCCAGTCAGTAACAACACTGAGCAGAGAAACAACGCCAATTTCTTCATAATGGTTACGATCCTTTCTGTTGGTGGACACACTTCACCCAGTTGAGCTAGTTATATTATTTTTGCGAAACGGCACTTAATCGTAACAATGTTACGACCGATAGTCGTCGCTTGCGTCACATGTTTATTACGTTTCTGTTACGAGCCATCCGACAGCTTTGTACCTTTTCGACCCCTCCTCGGAAAGATATGTCAAGCAATCGCCAGTTCGCTCGATTGTAATCTGGTCGTAACCTCTCCTCAACATTTGGCTTGTAGTTTCCCGTCGGCGTCAATATTGCCTGAATCCGTAACGTTTCCCGGTAACTGAAATTCTCGCAGGAAGGTTTGTAAATTCATGTCTATACGCCTCGCATTTATTTGGCTCTTTTTTTTCACGCTTCCTGCCCTCGCCTCTTCTGCGAGTGCACAGGGCACAATATCTGGGCGTGTAGTGGATGGGCAAAGCGGTGACGCGCTCATCGGCGCCACCATTTTCCTCAAAGGAACCAACTTCGGGACAATCTGCGATTTTGAAGGAAACTTCCAATTGTTCAATGTTCCGGTCGGCAAATATGTTTTGGTTAGTTCGATGATCGGTTACCAAAATACATCTGTTACGGGTATCGAAGTGGTAGAAGGACAAGTCTTCAAATTGAACATAGCCCTATCGTCAGAAACGATTGAACTCGAAGAGGAAACGGTTATCGAGGTCAAAGCCCTGCGCAGTACTGACGCCGGTCTTTTAAAAGACCGGCAGAAAGCTTCAGCTGTAAGCGACGCCATTAGTGCCGACGAGATTTCCCGCGCCGGCAGCAGCGACGCCGCCGAGGCAATGACGCACGTTACCGGCGCCTCAGTGGTTGGCGGCAAATACGTTTACATCCGTGGTTTGGGCGACCGCTATTCATCCGTGCAACTTAACGGCGCCGCACTTCCCAGTGCGGATCCCGATAGGAGGGCGGTAGCTATGGATCTTTTCCCGGCGACCATGCTCGAAAATATCGTAACTACCAAGAGCTTCACCCCGGACAAACCCGGCGATTTTACCGGGGGCGCTGTCAACATCGCTACCAAAGCCTTTCCCGACGACTTCACTCTATCTATAAGCACTTCGACTTCGTTCAACACACAGAGCTCATTCAATGAAAAATTTCTCACCTATCGCGGCGGTCGGCTGGATTGGTTGGGCTCAGACGACGGCGCTAGGGATCTACCCGACCTATTAGCTACCCGGCAGATCACAATCCCGGACGTAGGTGCCGCCTACAATAACGAGGAAAAAGCCCTACAGCTCGACCAATTTTCTAAAGCCTTTTCGCCAGTCATGGCTCCAACGACTACAACCGCCCCCATCAACCAGAATTATTCCTTAGGAGTGGGTAATCAGGTACAACTGTTTGACCGACCATTGGGCTTTCTGGGATCACTAGTATACAGCAACAGTTCTTCCTTTTACGACGATGGATCTTCAGCACGCTGGCAACTTACCAGCAGATCGGCCAGTACATTAACGAATAATTTCAAACTCAACGATACCAGAGGCATACAGTCAATCGGCATAGGTGGCTTGTTGACCTTAGCCTTCAAACCAGCACCGACCCACGAGCTATCCGTTACCAATATGTTCAATCGCAACAGCGAAGATATCGCCCGCTATCTGTCCGGTTCCTTTCCCCGCGACCTCGATGAAGAAGCGGTCTACGAGACACGAGTTCTTCAATTCACTCAAAGGCAAATCAAATCACTGCAACTATCGGGTAAACACCACTTCAGCGGCTTACGGGATTTACGCGCCGAATGGAAAAGTTCGATATCGTCCTCGTCTCAAGACGAACCCGATCTGCGTTTTTTCACAAATAACCAAATCACAGCCATTCGGCCGCTCCGGGATGAAAACAACCAAGTAATCCGCGACGACAACGGCGCGGTCGTCCGTGGACCGGTCACTACCTATTCGATATCGCCTTCAATATATCCGTTACCTACCCGATATTTTCGCAACCTCAGTGAAGACAACCGCGAGTTTCAATTCAGCCTCAGTTTGCCCTTTAGACAATGGCAAGGCCTCGGTAGCCATCTTAAGAGCGGTTTCTTCGGTCTAAATAAAAGACGAAATTTCCGCGAAAGCCGCTATGAGTTTGGCCAAGACGATATTAACTACGATGGCAAACCGGAAACCTTCTTCAACGGCGACAAAGTCGGTATTATCAGTGACGAGGAGCAATACCGATTTGGTTCCTATGTGCAAGACGGCACGCAGCTTTCGAGCAATTTCGACGGCGAACAACAGATTTATGCCGGTTACGGGATGCTTGAATTGCCTATCAACCACAGACTACGCCTTATCGCTGGCGCTCGCTACGAAGCTACCCGTATCGATGTGTCCAGCATAGACCCGTCCAAAAAAAACGGTTATCTAAGCGAAAACGACCTATTGCCCTCTTTCAATGCCGTATACGAACTGAGCCCCAGCATCAACTTGCGCGCCTCTTATGGACGTACCCTAGCCCGACCGACCTTCCGCGAATTGGCACCCTTTGCCTCTTTTAGCTTCGTGGGAGATTTCACCTTGATCGGCAATGCCGACCTTCAGAGGACACTAGTCGATAATTTCGACCTTCGGTGGGAACACTTCGGCAACTCAGGCGAGTTATACGCAGTCAGCTTTTTCTATAAGGATTTCCAAAACCCAATCGAACGAGTAATCCTAAATGTCAATGGCGAGGTTCAGTACCAAAATGTCGCCGAGGCACAAGTTGTGGGTCTCGAAATTGAGGCGCGACACGGTGCCGGTTTTATACATAGGAGCCTAGCAAATCTGCAGGTCGGCGGCAATTTGTCGCTGTTTAATTCGGAAGTCACCATTGCCCCAGCCGAATTGACCTTGCGTCGTGCTCTAATCGCAAATGCCCCTGACCGGCGACCGTTGCAGGGCCAATCGCCTTTCTTGCTCAACCTAGATTTGGGCTACGATAACTTTGAGACCGGTATGGGCGTCAGTCTTTTTTATAATCTTTTCGGGCGACGCCTTGATGAGGTTAGCCTCGGTGGCACTCCGGATGTTTTCGAAGAAGCGCGGGGAACCATGGATATGACTTTTTCGCAGCAGTGGCATTCTTATAAAATAAAATTCAAAGCCAACAATCTGCTCGACGCGCCGATACAAAAAGCCTACCGCTATCAGGGTGTCGACTATATCGCAAACCATCACCAAAAAGGCCGCTCTTTTTCACTATCGTTAAGTTACAATCGCTAGAGCACATCAAAAATTAGATAGATCTGCAGCAAGGGGCAGGCGATGAAAATTTGCCTGCCCTATTCGTTTGAAAAAATCTAAATAATGTTCCATATGTGTTACGTGGGCATTACTCCCGAGTTAAATCATACACCATCTTTCGCCTTCTTTCGCCTACAATGAAAGCTATATACTGCTGCTTAACACATTGTTAACGTAGCCGCCATAAGACCGTTACACATGCGGCTTAATCTATATAACGTAGTTATCGAATTGATTTGCCGACATTTTCGGTCAGGTCGATTTAATCCTCGGTCTAAGACGGCAAAAGCCGACGACCGAAAACTTTATATAGGGGGAAATATGCTTCGAAAGATCATCGCAGCAATATCTGTCGCAATGTTGCCGGTCGCTGCCCAAGCAGCGAGCATCAACGTCACCGACTCTGACATCCAACCGGGCACCAACATAGTATGGACAGCCGACAACGAGTACGTACTCGATGGCCTAGTCTTCGTCGATGCTGGCGCTTCATTGACCATTCAGCCCGGCACCGTTATCAAGGGAAAACCCGGTCAGGGCGAAAATGCCAGCGCGCTTGTCATCGCCCGTGATGGCAAAATATTCGCCAGTGGTACGGCCGATGCACCAATCGTCTTCACCGCCGAAGCCGACGATGTCAGCAACCCTGATGATTTGCCGCTCGATGCGCGCGGACTTTGGGGCGGGGTCATCATTCTCGGCAACGCCGAACTCAACTCCGAACCGGGCGAAACGAATATTGAGGGCATTCCAACAAGCGAGCCGCGCGGCCTTTATGGAGGCAATGAAAACGAAGAAAGCTCGGGTGTCTTCCGCTATGTCTCGATCCGCCACGGTGGCACCGATATCGGAGCCGGCAACGAGATCAACGGCCTCACCATGGGCGGCGTTGGCTCAGGTACCCTGATCGAGTACGTCGAGGTTTATAACAACCAGGACGACGGTTTCGAGTGGTTCGGTGGTACGGTAAATTCCAAATATCTAGTATCGGCCTTTAATGGCGACGACGCCTTCGACTACGACGAGGGTTTCCGCGGCAAGGGCCAATTCTGGTTTGTGATCCAAGACGCTAAGACTGGAAACCGCGCTGGCGAGCACGACGGCGGAACTACCCCCGAAGACGGCACCCCTTTTGCCATACCGACCATTTACAATGCTACCTACATCGGCTCAGGGGCCTTCTCCTCAAACGGTGATAATGATGTCGTCCTTAAAATACGCGACAACGCCGGCGGCAAATATCTGAACAGCATTTTCACCGACTTCACTGGTGAAGCCGTAGATATCGAAGACCTTGATTCCGGCGAAGACAGCCGTGCTCGCCTCGAAGCGGGCGACTTACTGCTGGCCAACAATATCTGGTGGAACTTCGGTGCCGGCGAGGACTTGGCTGCTATCGCCCCTGAACAATTCGTCGCCGACCACTTGGCTACCAATGACAACCGCGTAGTCGATCCTATCTTGAGCGGCATCTCACGCGAGCGCGATGGCAACCTCGATCCCCGCCCACAAGCGGGCAGCCCGGCGTGGAATGGTGGTGCGCTGGCCCCGGACGACGGCTTTTATACCCAAGTCGAATACCTCGGTGCTTTCGGCCGAACTCTGTGGACATCAGGCTGGACCTTTCTTTCCACCGCTGGTATCACACCCCGTGAGGCTGCGACATTTGTAGCCGAAGAATCTACCGTCGCAGCAGCATTGCCGAAAGGTTATGTACTGACGCAAAACCACCCCAATCCCTTCAACCCAACTACTACGATCAGCTACTCTGTTCCGGTTGGCGGACACGTCCGGCTATCTATATTCAATTCGGTCGGCCAACAGGTCGCGACCCTGGTCGATGGCCCGCGGGCGGCCGGAACCTACGGCGTCGCCGTGGACGCGGCTGATCTGTCGAGCGGTATCTACTTCTACCGCTTTGAAGCCGGTGGCGAGGTATTAATGCGCAGCATGACACTGCTCAAATAACTAAATGGGCCAGGTGTAAAACGCAAAACGGGACGGGCCATAAACAGCCCATCCCGTTCTGCGTTCTTTTGCTAACTCTAAATCTAGCGTCAGATCACCGTCCCCGAAGCAATCACTGCATCCTTTGCTACGATCACGATCCCATCGCGTATATAGTAATTCGTCCCCTCCGCTTCCTTTATCCCCGACTTATTTGTAATGCTAACCTGGTCTCCAATGCGCGCATTCTTATCGACAATCGCACCGTCAATCGTCGTATTCGCGCCGATTCCCACATTGGGAATACCTTGGGCCGCGTTGCGGGCAAGATCGGCTGGAGTCTCATCGAAGTCGGCTCCCATGATGATCGTATTGGCGATCTGACAGCCAGCGCCGATCACCGAGCGAATACCTACGACCGAACGCTCGATCTGCGCATAGCGAATATAGGAGCCTTCACAGACGATTCCGCGTTCGATGCGACAATTTTCCAAGCGAGTCCCCGCTAAAAACCGGGCATGGGTGTGGATGGGCGCGCCAGATTGATAGAAATTAAAGGGCGGCTGAGAATCGGTCAGTGCTAGATTGGCATCGTAAAAGGGCGAATCGTACCTATATCCTCCCAATAACCATCGAAAGTATGGGCATATACTCCGACCTTGTCGATCGCGTCGGGAATAATGTGTTTGCCGAAATGATCCTGATCGCTACCCATCAACAAGCTCGTTAAAACCTGGGGTTCGAAAATGTAGATACCCATCGAAGCCGGATAATGCTCATTGGGGTTTTCACCCGATACCTCGGCTAAGCGCAACTCGTCCAACTCGGCCTCGGTCTGCGGTTTTTCGCGAAAGTCGATGATTTTCCCCTGCTCGTTGGCCTGCAAATCACCGAGCGCAGGCGCCTCCTGACGCGAGACCGGCTTGACCCCGAAGGATACGTCGGCCCCTCGATCGCGGTGCTCTTCGATAAACGCGCGATAGTCCATGCGGTAAAGGTGGTCGCCCGACAGAATCAATACCTGGTCCACCTTGCGCGACAATAAGTGTATGAGCTACTGACGTACTGCATCGGCAGTGCCCTGATACCAATCGGCGCTTTCCTAGGTCTGTTCAGCCGCCATGATTTCGACGAAACCATCGGAGAAGGAATCGAAGCGGTAGGTGGTGTTGATATGTCGCTGCAGCGAGGCCGAATTGAACTGGGTCAAAACAAATATTCGGTTGATACCGGAAACGATGCAATTGCTAATCGGGATATTGATCAAGCGGTATTTGCCGCCGATCGGCACGACGATTTTGAACGATACTGCGTCAGCGGAAACAGCCGCGAACCCCGGCCACCGCCTAATATCAACCCAACGACATCTCTCATGGCAAACAACTCCTTAACGCATTTCACCAACAGAAAACGTGCGAGAAACGAGCTTAGTTAATATCGCAAGGGACAGCAAAGAATCAACTCGCCAGTCCTCTTAATGGATCAGAGCTTGTCGCAACCGCTGGTCCGAATCGTATTCGTCCCGACGAAATTGCAATATGCCCTCCTCATCGACCCACGCCGTCCAGTAGAGGAGGTATACCGGTAAAGGCCGGACGAGTACTACCTGCCGATTGATTTGACTTTGTATCGCCTGCTCTATACGCCGCAACGGCCAGTTACCCTGTCCACGCAAGATATAAGCTGCTAAGTCTGCACTTTTTTCCAGGCGAATACAGCCATGACTAAACGCACGTTTCTTTTTCTCAAAAAGTTCGCTATTCGGCGTATCATGCAGATAAACGTTATAGGGATTGGGAAAGATGAACTTGAGCCTGCCCAGCGGATTGTCAGGCCCCGGCGCTTGAGCGAACGAGTAATCGAAGCCTTCGCTGCTTATTTTGGCCCAATCGATACCGACCGGATCCACCGATCTCGATTGCATATCCGTTACGGCAAAGACGCTTATATCATGGCGGCGCAGATAATCGGGGTCCCTCTTGATTCGTGGCAGGACCTCCTCTACGGCGATACTTGGTGGGATATACCAGTAGGGGTTAATTACTAAGTGGGTAAGTTCGGCGCTGAAAATCGGTGTACGCCAATAGGGTTTGCCGACGATGACCCGCATACTGAGCACCGCCTTGCCGCCCTCAACCGCGTCCAACTCGTAGTCGGCGATACGCACTAGGATATATTTGGTATCCGGATCGTGGGGCAACCAACGCCAGCGCTCCATATTCAGTTCGATCGCGGCTATACGCTCAGTCACCGGCCGATTCAATTCGGCCAGCGTCAGATCGTCGAGTCGCCCGTCTGCAGCAAGACCGTGCCGCTGCTGAAAATGGGCGATCGCCTCCGCGATTTGCCGCCGATCGGGTTGCTTGATCTCGGCAGGCAAATCGCCCATCGTCGTCAAGCGCCGAACCATCGACGCGTCAATCCTCGGCGCGAGTTGCGGCCATCCCCCTGACGCCGCCAACGATCGGTATTTCGCTAGCACATCACGCAAATGATTATAGCCCGCCTGTGGTGGACGCAACCGCGCTAGCGCGGAGCCGACGTGCTGCAGGTCTAACGCCGTTTCCAAAAGACCCGACAGATCGGCGGCCTGGACCGGCGCCTTCCATTCGCCATGGATTGTCCGTGGATCAACTCGCCCGCGCTGCAAATGACCGCCATAAGCAAGAAAGGCCCGCGTGAGCAATACATCTAGCCGTACTAACCGCAGCAGATCGGGTTTGTCCCTCCCATCACGCCAGGCCGCGACTTCGCCGCGAATATGCTCGTAGGCATAGTCCTGCCTTCTCAGGCCATCATCCTCTGCTGTAGCCAGCATATCTAAAAGCGCATCGACCTGCGACAGCGGCCCCGTCGGCCCGCACCAAGCCGGCCGATCCTGGCGTTGCAGGTAAAAACGCGACACCGCAGTATCATCGGTCTGCACCCAATCATTAGCGAAGTTGATTTCACCTCTCAACAAGCTGGCTGCGCTAGTCGCCCACGAATCTCGTTCAACAAGCCGGGGCTTTATACATCCCCACAATAACACAGTGCAGCAAATAACGCGAAAAAAAGCTAGCGCCATCACATTGATAGATCGACCACGTGTTAGGGTCCTATCGCCACAACTAAGCCGCAAAGCTTTCCCGCCTCTCCCGCAATGGAATCATCGGCAACATTGAGATATGTCGACGTTTTCAACTCGACTTCGGCGTTGATGGCCCATATAGCTCGTCCAATTTCCTCCATAGATCCTCGTTTGTTCAGATGTCTGTGTTGCTATAGAATATAAGGCTTGCGAAGAGGTATATATGCCTTTACCTTGCCTGTCGTTGTCGACGTCCAGCCTGCAGTATCCACCCGCTTTCCCCCTTTGATGTGGAATTCCGCCCTTGTCCTGGCTTATCAGCGCTTGTGTTTTATCCTTTGGCTTCGGCCAATTGTGGAAGCTTTCCCAACGCCGCGGTCTATCTGCTCCAATCGTGGTTTCCAGTAACTACCTCACCATAACGATAACGCTGCTCATCTATTTCAGCTGGGCAGATTCCCTGTACTTTTCGCCTGCAGTTTTGTTGGTGGGCTCTTTGACGGGACTCAGTTTTATCATTTCCATGCTGGTCATGACTAGCGCATTAGAAAAAGCCCCCGTCGGCGTTGTCCTGACCTCTTTTCGCTTAGCCATCCTCATACCCATCGTCTTTGGCATTTTCTTCTGGGGAGAAGCCGCCAACTCCCTGCAATATCTCGGTATTGCGCTGGCCCTATTGTCACTGGTCCTGATGACTTGGCAACCTTCCGACGCCCGTGCGAAAAGTGTCGCCCACCCACTCCTGGTGATGCTGGTGATTTTTATCCTACAAGGCATCAGTCACTGCTGCCTGCGCTCGGTCCATTACGCCGGACTCAATGACCAGCGCATGCATGTGCTCTGTATTACCGCGCTCAGCGCCGGCCTAATCGGCACTCTGTTCTCACTTCTTCGCGGAATACGGCCAACCGCTCGGGACCTCGGTATGGGCATCGGTATCGGCTTATTCAACCTCGTTGCCCTCGGTGCGACCCTCACCGCCCTCAGCCTTTTTCCCGGCACCCTGTTCTTTCCGCTAAATGGCAGCGCGGTGGTTATACTCGACAATCTCTGCGCCCGATTCATCTGGCGCGAAGTCCAAAGCCGGGCAGGCCTTATAGGCGTCGCCCTGGGCGTGGTTTCGATGCTGCTCCTCTTTCAATGATCAACACAGGAGAATACTTATGACGGGAAAATTAAAGAATCGGTCTGCTCTGATAACCGGCGCCGGGCGGGGTATCGGCAAGGCCATCGCCGAACTATTTGCTCGCGAAGGCGCTCGTGTGGCCATCGCCGATATCGACTGCGATACCGCACAAGCGACCGCTGCTAAGATCGGAGGCGAAGCGATCGGCCTAGCCATGGATGTCGCCGGCAAAACCTCCGTGCACCACGGTATGGATCAGGTGGTAAAACGCTTTGGCCAACTCGATATCCTGGTCAACAACGCGGGCTACCTGGTGTATACGACCTTCGAATCGTGCAGCGAACAGGATTGGGACCGGATCGTCAACATCAATATGAAGGGCACCTTCCTCTGCGCCCAGGCCGCCATCCCCCACATGAAGGCGCGAAAAAGCGGAGCCATCGTCAATATGACCTCGTTAGCTGCCAAAACCGGCGGAATCGCCGCCGGTCCGCCTTATGCTGCGGCCAAAGCCGGCGTGCACACGTTGACCATCGGCCTAGCCCGTACACTAGCACCTGACCGCATACGCGTCAACGCAATCGCCCCCGGCGTGATCGATACCGCGATGACCTCGGCCCCCGAACACGACGCGCTCAAAGCGAGCATTCCAATCGGCCAATCGGGTCAGCCCGAAGACGTGGCAAATTGCGCACTTTTTCTAGCATCAGATGATGCCAAACACATTACCGGGGAGACCATTGATGTAAACGGGGGGTTATATATGGACTGATAACAGGAGTCTAGTCGTCGAAATCAGCGAAAATATATTAGCTTACTTCCGGCAACTAGTGCTGCTACATCCGCCATCGAAATTTTCTCCAATACAGACTAGGCCAAGCGCCGTCTGCAGTTGGGCTTTGTTGCACTGTGATGGTTGGTTGAAAGCAAGTACGTGGAATTGGCTATCGTAGATATTTGTGCCAGTTTGGCAAAGGACCCGCTGCTGATTCAACCTAGCAAAGAAATTCTACAGTAGATCCTCAGACCAAACCAGAGAACGCACCGCCGTGCTGGCTAGCTGCGGCCGTCGGCTAAATCCTGCAACAGATCGCGGTAGCCGTCTTCTCCGTCTCGCTGCCAAGTATTGAGTAACTCGGAGCCGACGATGCCTATCTCCGCCTGGCCGTGCAACTGCCGCAGATCGTCGCCGCTGCGTAAACCAAAACCGACACCGATCGGAAGATCGGTCACCTGGCGGCAACGTGCGATAAACTGGTAAAGTTCATCACCTAAGTCCGTATGGCTTCCGGTAACGCCTTTGCGGGCCACCGCGTATACAAATCCGGAAGCCTTGGCGCCGATCTTGGCTAGGCGCTGGTCGGTATTGGTGGGAGTCATCAACATAATCGAAGTCAGTTCGCGCTCGGCGCTTTCGGTGAAGAGATCTCCATACTCTTCGATCGGCAGATCGGGCAAGATATAGCCACACCCGCCATTGTCCACCAGACGCTGGCAAAAGGGGCCGTGCCCTAGCCGGAAGGCCGTATTGTAATAGCCCATCATTAGATGCGGGAAGGCAAAAGCCTCGGTTGAACGCCGCATTAGGTCGAAGTACTTATTGAGCGTGATTCC
>JACLAC010019725.1_pt1 | contig 28906 bp, 28 predicted proteins | sample 8027881 | NCBI WGS metagenome assembly JACLAC01 (sample SAMN15725517, study PRJNA655200) | protist metagenome | isolation source: fluorescence activated cell sorting (FACS) single amplified genomes of... | place: Spain: Blaines Bay Microbial Observatory, Mediterranean Sea | collected 2016-01-19 | reverse complement strand
TACTTCTGGGAGGCCCACCTCCTGCCAATCCTTTAGGCGCGTTGGCTACATTCGGGTTGTTCCGTGTTTTGTGCCAAGAGTTGGGGTATCCCGGTTTGCAGCTATCCTGGCAGCTGAGTGACGACTGGCGTCCTGTCCTACATGTTCCTGAGGACTTTCATAGTAAGCAGCTTACGGAAGCTCTGATAAACCATTTGCAAAAGGAACAAGATTGGGGGATCTGGGCCGATAGCATTGACATCAAAATGCCCGTTAATGATTTCGGTAATCTTTTGAGTAGTCTAGTTGAAAGAGCTAGTCCTGGAGATAAGATAGAATTGGACCGCGCAGGAGGGTTTGCTTCTGAAGGCAGGTGTCAAAAATCGAACGACCAATTGGTTAAGCCAACCCCAATGCACTGTTTGTGGTCAGCTCAAAGGTTTTTCAAAATGCTTAAACAATTGCGCAAATCTCTCCAGCAGAACTTGACCACAGAAGAAGTATCCTCCTTCCTCTTCGGGCCTTGGGAGTACAAAGACATGGAGATCAATTTTGGCTGGGATCCTGAACTCATTAGATCGCATGCTTACCATGCAAAAGAATCATCGCCCAACCAAAATAGTAGATTTAGGCAACCATACTACTCCCTAGGAGTTAGACTAGCGACTTGGCTTGGGTATGAGGTCATTCCTCTTCTACCAACTTCGCCAACTCCTGAAGGGACTGGATGTTCAGCTTTTGCCAAACATGGAGAAGTTCACCCAGATCATGGCCAGTTTCGTTGGCCTATCTGGGAAACTCCTTTGTCTGTAAATGCCTTGCGCCTCCTTCTCCAATCCTCTGACTTGGTAGAGGATACTACGACCATGTTAGGATTGGTGCGGCTACGTCATCGAGGGATTCGAAGAATTTACCAGGCGCATAAGGTCGAATCAGCTGGCACCGATCGAAAAAATCTCCATTTTGGGGAGGCTTTATTTTGAGTTTCCGCGAACCCTTAGCAACTCTAAATTCCCAGAGTGTTCGCGCCACTGGCTCTCACTGGTCTAGGAGTCCTTTATTAGATCTCGATGAACTATTTTCCATAGGTGTTTTGAGGGTCCGCGCAAAAGATCGATTCTCCCCAGTATTTCTGCAGCTGCGCGATGGCTGCGGTCTCAATCCTCTCCGTTGGAGAGGCCTCGTTGAAGTAATCATATTAACCCAACGCTATCGAATAGATGATGTCTCAATCCTCCCCGTTGGAGAGGCCTCGTTGAAGTTGGGAACACGTGAAAGCAGTAACACCACCGGCAAAGTCTCAATCCTCTCCGTTGGAGAGGCCTCGTTGAAGTACTTACAACGGACAAACATTCACTGGACAAGAAGGTCTCAATCCTCTCCGTTGGAGAGGCCTCGTTGAAGTATTCAAGTCAGTTCCGGTGTGGGTACTGCTGGAAGTCTCAATCCTCTCCGTTGGAGAGGCCTCGTTGAAGTCATCAACTAAGTGTCGATCAATATATTCAACAGGAAGTCTCAATCCTCTCCGTTGGAGAGGCCTCGTTGAAGTATCGTAGCGAAACGTGCGGATTCAAGACCGATTGAGTCTCAATCCTCTCCGTTGGAGAGGCCTCGTTGAAGTACTCCTGCTGGAGGAATTGCAAGAGGAGGTCAAGTCTCAATCCTCTCCGTTGGAGAGGCCTCGTTGAAGTTTGTCATTCCATGAGCCATCTTGCTTCATCCGGTGTCTCAATCCTCTCCGTTGGAGAGGCCTCGTTGAAGTATCCCAGCAGGTGTGTATGGAAACTTTTTCTTCTTGTCTCAATCCTCTCCGTTGGAGAGGCCTCGTTGAAGTACATCCACATTGAACGTCCAGGGCACACTGTACTGTCTCAATCCTCTCCGTTGGAGAGGCCTCGTTGAAGTGCGTAGTAGTTCATCTCGTACGTATGCGAAACGGGTCTCAATCCTCTCCGTTGGAGAGGCCTCGTTGAAGTACATCCACATTGAACGTCCAGGGCACACTGTACTGTCTCAATCCTCTCCGTTGGAGAGGCCTAGTGGAAGCACCCAGCACTATCATGGTAAAAATTTCTTTACCGCGTCTCACCCCTCTCCGTTGGAGAGGCCTAGTGGAAGCATGTTGCAACATGTTGCAACACTTGAATTATCGGCCCTATTCTTTCTTTAGAGAGAGGGGTCTTTGAATTAGCTAAATAGTGTTGCAACTGTTGCAACACTATTTCTTCCACAATCCCTTTAAGGGCCCTAATTCATCATAACTATTTGGCCCAAGCCAACTACGCCAGCTTCAGCTGCAGCTAACCTTGTCGTTCATGGTTAACATCTGGACAAACCATGGAAATCCTTTAAGCTTAGATGGACATGAAGTCCTCTTTAGTCCTTGCCTTAGCGTAGAGTTGGGGCAAATACCAAGATTACTTTGCTTCGAAGACTTGCCAACCAGATTTTGATAATACGCATTTCTAGCCTTTCCTGCTCCTGAAAGACTACAGTGGATTCGATGTAAAAGAATTCAGACTCCTCAAAGCATTACTAAACTTCCAATACTAAAGATTAACCGCAAGCTGACCGCAAGAACCGCATTTCTAAAAAATTTGCTGGTCTTCAAACCTCCTCCATTTTTTATCTTCAGAAAAATAATATGTCGGAAACAACAGACCCAGGTTTCACCAATGAGGACTCCTTCATAAGCCTGGACACGGCTTCTTTGAGAACGGAGTTGCCGCGATATAAACTCGTCAAGCAGTTTAGAAATCTATGGCTTGATTGTCGTCCTCTGGAAAAGAGTTATTTATGGCTTGGTAGAGGAATTGTCGATCGAAGATTTGCTCCAATGCCAGAGTTAGGGCTGCTCATCGAAGAATCCCATCAGATAGTTTCAAGTAGGCTTCGGACTAATACAGTTAATAGAGGCTTCGCGCTCGTGTCAGGTTTGAAAGTCCATGCGGGGGAGAGAATTCTGGAATTAGCGAAGCCCAATCGTGGGCTTATTTCCAATATCCCTGCCCCTAGATTAGTAATTGCGAATAGCGCCTTTCGAGCTAAGTTTTACCCTGAGGCCCAAACAGTTCCTGTCGAGTTCCCTGGCGAAGTTAATGAAGGAATTCCCTGTCTCGTGTGGCCCCATACCCGTGAGGAGTTGAGAACTTATGCCAAATTGCTTGCCGAGGATGGCTACATTGAAAGCCCAGATATTTGGTGCAAGCATTTTCGGACAATGGAAGAAGACCCGAGAATGCCGCTCGGCACTCCAAAAATAGCTTGGCTAAAAAATAAAAAATTAATTCGAACCGCTATGGCCCGCAAAAATGTCCAAATGCATGAGGGCGATTGGTTGTTACATTTTGGAATGAACTCGCCTGGGGGTGGAGCACCTTCAGACCGAATTTTGAACACCATCCTCAGAAAATCGTCATCCCCAAAACAAAAGTAGTCAAAACTGGATGCCTATTCTTTGACCAGCAAGATTAGTGGGCTTAAGGAATTGGGGGTCCATGGATTAGATTGGTGCGCTTAAAAACTGGCCGCTAAGCTATTTTGCGCTCGTTCCAGCCAAGCAGATCGGAAGTCAAAAAAAAGTCACCCGATTAGTCATTCCCCCAAAAACAAATTATGCCCATCATTTGACCGATTTTCTTAGTAACTTTTTGATCATAGGCGGGACACAAGAGCCTGCGATTATCAAAATTGATCTAGGAGTAATCCATGTCACCCCAACCCTACCCCATGTTCCTTTCTGAAACAGAGGCCGCACAATACCTGAGCTTGTCAGTCAAGACACTCAGGCGTTGGCGCTTTATCCGAAAAGGGCCTACCTACGCAAAGCTTAATAACAAGCTGATCCGCTATTCCAGAAGGGATCTCGATGACTGGATGGACCAGCAGCGAGTCATTCACGATGGGGGCTTGTAGCGCCAACGGAACTGCTCAAGCCTTAATTCTTCAAACATAGCCCAAGTTGAGTCAGCTCACGAAATTATTAGGGCTCGACTTACCTAAAAGCAGTAAACAAACAAAATAGTTTTTGCTAATCAAAATTATTTAAATTTTTTTTAATCTATTCTCAGCAGGAAACTATGAGTACGCAAACTTCAGATAATGGATTGTCTCTAGATGCTTTAGAAACAGCCTCTTCAGCCACTAAATCAATAACTTCCTTTGAAGATAACGCCATGACTTATGAAAAAGATCCCGTCCAAACTATCCAAGAAGTTACGGAAACCCAAAATGTCGATGTATCCGACAGTGATTTTGACCTGGAATCCATTCGTCTCCCCCAACACTACAGCGAGCAAATTGGTGTCAAAAAATTGTTGACGACTGTGCCAGTGCGTAAGCCAAACAGGACTCAATTTTTCCGAACCCATCCAGAGTATCGTATGGATGTAAAGCTCCTGAAATACGGGGAAACCGATGAAATGTACGTCATCAAGCCTGAGGTGTCTGCAGACGTACTTCAGTTGGCTAAACCCTATCGGTTAGTTTTGGTAGTTGATCGCTTGGGGACGGCTTTTATCTGGCCCCTGGCAATTCCAGATGAAGAGCGACCGATGGATTGGCACAAATCAGCCTTGGAGGCAGATCTTAGAGCTCAGAAAGCATGGATTCGACTAGCTGCTAATCAGGCTTTAGGTGCTTATGACATATTTGAGGCTGCTGGTGAATTATCCGAACCTATTTGGCCAACAGAGTCGTGGAAAAAGCTAGTAGAGGTTGCCTTCAAGCAGAAAATTATCGATACCCCTGAGCATGTCATCATTCAGAAACTACAGGGGCGAATGTGAAAGAATTACTGCGGGAGCGATTCCACCAAGTTTGGTGTGTAGACTTCGAGTACCAAGAGCTTAATGGGAATAACCCGTAGTCCATTGCATGGTCGCCCGCGAATTGTTCACTGGGCGACTTATCCGGCAGTGGCTATCTGGTGAAGGTGGTATACGTTGTCCAATCCCACTCGGGGAAGACACTTTGTATGTTGCCTACTTTGCAACAGCAGAACTGAAGAGCCATCTGGCGCTGGGTTGGCCTCTACCCACAAATGTCTTGGATCTTTTCGTAGAATTTCGCTGTCGTACTAACGGGAAATCGCTTCCATCTGGCAATGGGCTCCTGGGGGCATTGGTATACTTCGGCCTATCCGGTATTGCTTACGCTGAAAAAGAAGTAATGCGAGAGTTGGCTATCAGAGGCGGACCATTCAGCCCACGAGAGCGCCATGAACTGGTAGACTACTGCCAGGGAGATGTAGAGGCGCTTACGGGTTTGCTACCGCACCTGATAGAGAAGCTGGACCTTGGCCAGGCACTTCTTCGGGGCAGGTACATGAAGTCGGCAGCAAGGATGGAATACATTGGTATCCCGGTTGATGTTGAAACACTGGAGCAAGTAAGAGCCAATTGGGACCGGATCAAGGAGGTCCTCATCAAACGCGTCGATGCTGATTATTCAGTTTTTGAAGGCAACACTTTTAAAGTCCAAAGATTTGCTGCTTACCTTCAGCGTAAGCGGATTTCTTGGCCTAAATTGGCGTCAGGGGCGCTGGATCTCAAAGAAGATACTTTTAGGCAGATGGCAAGGGTATGCGAACAACTCTCTCCTCTTCGTGAGCTAAGGCACGCATTGGGGCAGTTACGTTTGAATAAGATCCAAGTGGGCTCCGACGGTAGAGCTCGAACAAACCTCAGTCCTTTCCGCAGTAGAACGAGTCGCAACCAGCCCAGCACGGCTAGCTACATCTATGGAAGTTCCGTCTGGCTCAGGGGCATGATCAAGCCACCTCCGGGAATGGGTGTAGCCTACATCGATTGGTCGCAACAGGAGTTCGGTATTGCCGCAGCACTTTCAGGTGATCAAGCCATGCAGGCAGCTTATTATTCTGGCGATCCCTATCTAAAATTTGCCAAGCAAGCTGGACTTGTACCTGCTCATGCAACCAAGCAATCGCATCCGGAAGAGCGCAAGCTCTGCAAAGCTGCAGTACTTGCGGTTCAATACGGAATGGGACCCGCGTCCTTGGCTGAGAGTATCAACCAGCCACTGCCAATGGGACGTGAACTCCTAGAAAATCATCGCCGTACCTTCCCTGACTTTTGGAAATGGTCTGAGGATGTGGTCAACCATGCGATGCTTCAACTCAAGCTGTGGACTGTTTTCGGGTGGTATATCCACTTGGAGAATCAGGCCAACACACGTAGCCTTCAAAATTTTCCAATGCAAGCTAATGGAGCAGAGATTCTACGCCTAGCATGTTGCTACATGGTGGAAGCTGGTATCCGAGTTTGTGCACCGGTGCATGATGCGGTTTTGATTGAAGCCCCTTTAGAAACACTAAACGATCAAATCAAACAAGCCAGAGGGCTTATGGCTAAGGCAAGTATGGATGTGCTCCAGGGATTTAAACTTGCCACAGATGTAGAAATATTCCGATACCCAGAGCGTTATTGTGATGAAGATCGTGGTCGAGCTTTCTGGGAAATGGTGATGGAAGAACTTGACGAGCTAACTAAGGTTCGTGACAAGCAAACTAAGCAAAATTGCAACGGACCCTGAGCAAAATTGCAACGGACCCTGAGCAAAATTGCAACCCCGGTCCAATCTGTTCTTCTTCTTTTTGTCTTTAGAATAAATAAATTCTTTGACCCCCCAGGCGAATGCCAAAAGTTTTAAGTCAAGTCGTCTGTCAATTAACATGGATACATGCCTGAGAAAGCAGCAAAAGATTTCTTCATCCATCGAGAGATATCTCTAGCTTGGTTCAAAGCTCTGTCACAATGTGGTGGCGCATGTGTACATACTGGAATGGTTTTGCGCTACTGGCTGTTTCTTAATAAATCTGATAGAATATCAGCAACTTCGAGAAAGTTTGAGAAATTTGGCATCTCAAAATTTCAGAAGCTCCGAGCTTTGCGCGAGCTAGAGGAGCAAGGTCTCATCAAAGTGGAACGCAGACCAGGCTCAAACCCGGAAGTGATGGTGTTGGATCCACCCTCGGTCATGAGTAATTGAATAAGCTTTGTACATATCTTAGCCATAGGGCGGTTACTATGGAGACGACAATGAAAAAAGAAATTAGTGGCCCAAAAAAATTGGGCCAGAGTCCATGGAATCTTTCAGAGATCTGCGAGAGGCTTGCTGGAGGTGAGGCTCTTTCCCAGATTTCTCAGCAGTATGGTAAGTCTAAGCAGGCTCTCTGGAAATGGCTCAATTCGAACGAAGAGCGCAGAGCTGACTACATAGTAGCATTGGAGGGCCGAGGGTTTTTGCACTTGGAGCAAATTGAAAGACTGGCAGCGGATGTGGAAGCTGGCCGTATTGACGCTCGTGCAGGTGACGTGGCAATTCGAGCTCGAACTTGGATTGCAGGCAGACTAAATCCTAAGCTGTTGAGTGAAAAGTGGCGCGGTTCTCTGGAAGTGCAACAAACAGATGTCCGGCAACTGCATCTGGAGGCGATGAAAAAGCTTAGCGAAAAGCGTAAGCGAGAATTAGCCACCCCAGACACAGTGCTGGTTGACGCTACACGCGCGTGAAATCAAGCCAGATGCTTCAACATAAGGGTTTCAAAGACCATTAGTACAGAAAGCAGGCAGGTTTGGGCTAGATTCCGTTGTTGAACCTGCTAACTGTCTTTGTTGAGATGAAAACTGAATTAGCTCCAGATGAGCAATCAGAAGAGACCAAGCAGATACGGGGATGGTCATAGGTGTATACTCTTCATTTACTATGCATTCATCAATTCCAGCAAACTTAGTAAAAACTTAGTCTGTAGCAGAGTTGACTAAGCAACACTCAAGACAGGCATCAATTATTACCAGATCTATTGTTTGATAATAACATTAGGCAGACAGTGCTGCAGTGATTTGGGGGATTATTTGATGGGAGATTACGTCAATCTGGTTTTTGTAGATAAAAATTTAGAAAGCGTAGACGATTGAAGCCTGTTGGGTAAATCGCACAGAGACTCGTGGATAAAAAGTTTCAGGAGGAGCAGGAAGGATATTAGTGACACCTGTCATCTTAAAAACATTGAATTCAAAATTTTCTCCAATGTAAGAGTAGAGACCAATTCCGTATAAGAAGGCAGCTCCGAAATGACTCAATCTCCCGGCAAATAGTTCTGATTTTTTGCTACAGATACCCTTATGACTCTCAATCCCCAATAAACCATGTTTCGTTGGTTCCCCTTCGACAATGTATGGATCACAAAGATTTAAAGCATAGTGACCTTCAGTGTAGCCACCCCCAACCCCACCCTCAAATGATAGCAGGCGATGCCTCTCGCGTATTGGGATAAAAACTCCCCAACTTTTGCCAACTACTAACATCCTTAGGTTCAAATCCCCACTCAAAGAAGGTTCAGATAGAGCATCAATTTGGGATTTATATTCTGGGTGTTTCTGAGTAAATTGATCGATAATGGTCTGCTCTGAAGTTATAGAAAAATTTTTTGAATCATTATTACTCTTATTAGCACTTATCAGACTGTCGTATGTCAAACCTTTCAATACAGGAGCCATATCCTCCACGAAGATTTGTTCAAGGCTGACAAACCAGCTTGTAGAAGCCCAATTGTTTAGAAGGTCTTCGTCAAGTTGTAATGCAACAGGTATCATCTGATCTTGTGATGAAACTGTACTATCGCTCTTAGCATATTCAATTTCTCTTTCACCATCTGTAAAATTTGAACCATCCGTAGCTCTACCGTCTCTGAAAATAATTCCAAGCTTCCTAGGCTTAGTCTCAGCATAGGCATAGTCACAAAAGAGAATCAGCAATAATATTGGTAGCAGAAGGGATCGTGATCTCATCGAATTTTCAGTTTTTAAGACGGTCGGCTGAAGTTGTACTCGGGTGAAGCGACACAGCTCTACTGTGGGTCATGCAAGGACTCCCCCTATTGTTCGACAACTGCGGATCAGTAATAGTTGGCAATGGATTGATTGTAGGATGATACTAGTGAGCGTTATAGATTGTGATGGGTAGTGGCCCGTATGTATCCACAGATACACACAGGACCTCAAAAGTATGCAGAATAGAAAGCAAACAGATTTTGGCCAGATTGGGTTGCTTAATAGGCTAATTGTCTGTGCTGAGATGGAAATTGAATCGGGATGGTCTGATTGATTGGTGTGTAGATTTTACGAAGAGATTGAACCGAAGCTGGAATGGGTTTTGAGAAAAAATCTTGTTCAAGAGATCGATGAGTGCACGAACTTAATTTTTATGGTTAAATTATTGATGTTATTTCATATTACTGTTTTTGGATTACTATCAGAGTAGCCGCTAGCAGGATTTATGACAACACTCCAGTTGTAACCTACAGATACCTACAGTAACAGTTGGGCAAGTATGATGGCCGAGCAAAGGAATCCAGACTTTTAGTTTATTTTAGCCGACTATTCTTTTTCGAACACAGAGATTTCAAATGACGTGAAAAAACTTTTCCTTCAGAACATCTCACCCAACCGCTAGATTCATAACCAGACAACCTATTTGTCATTCTCCATCATCCACAAACGTCAAAGTTCGCCCTAGAGTTTCGCAGATAAATTTAAAAATAAACAATCGGTTATCAGTCAAAAGGGGGGTCAAATTGGGACAGAAAATCCCGCCAAATGGTTGGGTATATGGTTGGGTAAATCGAAATCCGGGTGAGAACCAGAAAAGTGGCAGGCTAGGTTAAATACTGATTTTACTGAGGAAAAGTGTGGTGGCGGGGGCAGGATTTGAACCTGCGACCTTCGGGTTATGAGCCCGATGAGCTACCTGGCTGCTCCACCCCGCGATGTGGTATCAGGAGTACAAAATTTTTACTTTCCCCCCTCCTGAAGAAGAAAGCTGGAGCGAGAGACGGGTCTCGAACCCGCGACTTTCAGCTTGGAAGGCTGACGCTCTACCAACTGAGCTACTCTCGCGGAGTCAAAAAACATTATTAGCTAATTGCATTACTTGTCAAGTGAGTTGTTCAAGAAATATTGGTTCTTGGCGTAAGGATACAGGCCTACAAAATTGTACCACCAAGTTTTGGGTAGAACCTAGGCCGCTTGGTCTTGTTGAAACTGGAGTTCTGCTAGTCGACTGTAGAGCTGAGAGGTCCGCAACAATTGCTGATGAGTGCCAAGGGCAGTTACACTTCCTTTATCCATTACAGCGATTTGATCCGCGTGAATCACAGTTGACAGTCGATGAGCAATTACAATGGTTGTTCTACCCTGCATCAAACGCAACAAAGCTTCCTGCACCATTCGTTCACTATCTGCATCCAATGCGCTGGTGGCCTCATCGAGTAGCAGTAACTTGGGATCACGCAGAATCGCTCGAGCAATTGCGAGGCGTTGACGTTGTCCACCCGAGAGTCGCACACCTTGTTCCCCTAGAAAACTATCGAAGCCCTGAGGCAGCTTATTCAAGAAATCTCCAGCATTGGCATTACTTGTCGCAGCAAGCATCTGCTGTTTTGAGGCATCAGGTTTGCCGTAGCGAAGGTTTTCCCAAACGTTGGCGCTGAAGAGGGTTGGTTGTTGGGGGACAAAAGCGATATGTCGTCGAAGCTCTTGCAAGGCTAGAGAGCGGAGATCAATTCCCTCAAAGCGTATGGAACCCTGGAGAGGATCGTAGAAGCGCAATAGTAACTCCAACAGCGTTGACTTCCCAGCCCCAGAGGGACCAACAAGAGCCATCGTCATCCCTGGTTCAATGTGCAAATTGACTGCTTGCAATGCAAGAAAATCAGGACGGGAGGGATAACAAAAATGCAGATCATTTATCTCCACAGAGCCTCGCACCAAAGAGGGTAGCGACTGTGGGTAGATAGGGTCTATTATTTCACTCTCTGCCTCAAGTAGTTCCATCAAGCGCTCTGTTGCTCCGGCTGCTCGCTGGAGATCTCCAATGACCTCACTCAGAAAACCCAGAGAGCTTGCTACAATTAACGCATAGAAGACAAATGCAGCCAATTCCCCGGGTGTCACTCTGCCTGCCAAAACATCCTGACCACCCACCCACAACATGCCTCCGATGGATCCAAGGACTAACACCATCACGATAGCGATCAGCAAAGCTCGCTGTCGGATGCGTTGAATTCCAGCAACAAACGCAGACTCAACGTGTTGTGAAAAGGACTTCTCGTCTACCTGCTGATGATTCATGCCCTGAACAATCTTTATGTGCTGTAAGGTCTCCCCCACGTAAGCTCCTACTGAAGCTACTTTATCTTGACTGGTCCTTGAGAGTCTTCTTACCCGACGACCAAAGATGACAACTGGTGAAACAAGAAGAGGAACCGCAATCAATACGATGGATGTTAGCTTGGGGTTGGTCCAGAAAAGCCAGGCGATGCCACCCAAAAAGAGCAACACGTTTCTCAGAGCTACTGATAGAGATGATCCGATAACCGTCTGCAGAACCGTAGTGTCGGCTGTGATCCGCGCCTGAATTTCGCCACTGAGATTGGTTTCAAAAAAGCCAGGGTGTAACTGTAACAAATGTTGAAAGACAGCCTTGCGCAAATCTGCGCTGACACGTTCTCCCAGCCAGGAAACCAAGTAAAATCTCAGAAAAGTTCCGAGTGCAAGTAGCGTTATGAGTACAAGAAACAATAACAACGTCTGGGTCAAAGCTTTCGGGGATCCAGCTACGAAACCCTTATCAATCAATAAGCGTACTCCTTGACCAAGTGAAAGTGAGACACCAGCGGTAGTGACTAAGGCTATCCCAGCGAGCAGGATTCGCCATTTATAGGGTTGCAAGAATCGGAAGGCAGGAAGAAAGTTGGAGAGTTGTTTGCTTTTTGCTCGGGAACTGGTGTCAAGCATTGATGTTTGAGAAGTGAGTTATTGAAATTAGAGAGGTTGTGATGTGAATCATAACTTAACACTATGTTCTCAAACTATAAAATATTGTAAAATAATTTGAGAGGTTTCTAGAAACCTATTGAGGAAGATTCTCAGGGATTTGGAAATTTTATCTGGAATCCTGATCTGGCGAGATGTAAGTCTGGTATTAAGCTCTGATTAGCTACTGTAGGATTACAGTCACAGTTGCGTCAATTCAAAATCATGAAAAGAAGTGTAGGGACTGTCTTCAATACTTTCGCTTGGAGAGTCAGATTGTGTTTACTAAGATGCTGTGCTGGTAATTTACTGAATGCGACAACCAAATGAGCTTTTTTGGGTAATCTCATTTTTCAAACTGTGGTTTTTCGATAGACCGATTGGGTTGAAGTACGACATCAATGGTTGTAAAACCTGCTTTCACGCTATAATACCGGTTATTATAAGCAACCTCGCAGCGACGCATTTCTAGAAACTCTGCAATGTAAGCGCACTCTTGGATGGCGGACTTGGGAATCAACTTAGGAGGTTTTTCCTCTGCAAACTGAGGAGTGGGGTTGCTATTAGAACACGCACCCAGTAGCGCAAAGTACGTTAATGCAAAACTTATTTTCAACATGATTGAATATCTCATTTTTGTTCCGGAAATTGGTGTACTTTGTGTTGAATACGCACTTCTTCGGATACAGTAATGGTTCAACAATTTTTAAATTCAGCTGATCGGTCTCAGGATCAAAGGTTTCCAAATGAGTAAGGACAACAACCAAAGAAGACCACCCGATGACCCATTTGAAATGCTCTTTCAGGGTTTTTCTGAGTTGGTGGAAAACCTCTCGCAGTTAGGAGACGCTTCTCCAGAAGAGTGGGAGAAAAGTTTTCGCAATCAGGCTAATCGTACAAATTTTACTTACAATTCAAATAATCAAAATCCTTCTCCGCCTAGTTCAGATCCCCCTTCTAAGGAAAAGCCAAAATATGACCAAGCTATTGGTGGCTTAGGGGAGAGAATGGAACGCATTCGAGAGTTGGTGGAGCTGCCATTACAGAAACCAGAAGTCTTTGAACGTTTGGGCATCAAGCCTCCCAATGGGGTGTTGCTCCATGGTCCACCAGGATGTGGCAAGACCCTAATCGCAAGAACTTTAGCCAAAAGCGCTGGTGTTCGCTTTTTTAGCATCAGTGGACCAGAGATCATCAACAAATACTATGGTGAAAGTGAAGCCCGACTGCGCAAGCTTTTCGGTCAGGCTCAGCGGGAAGCACCAGCGATCCTCTTTATCGATGAAATTGATGCGCTCGCTCCAAAACGTGATCAGTCTTTTGGTGATCTGGAAAAAAGAGTCGTTGCTCAGTTGTTGACCCTGATGGATGGTCTGGAAGATCTGGGCCAAGTTATTATTATTGGTGCAACGAATCGGCCTAATGCTCTAGACCCTGCTCTCCGCAGACCCGGACGCTTTGATCGGGAGATTGAGATTCCAGTTCCGGACCAACTAGGACGCAGAGAAATTTTAGAAATTCACACGAAGCCAATGCCTCTGACTAAGGGAGTAGACCTTGACGATATGGCTCGTCGGACACATGGCTTTGTTGGCGCTGATCTCGCAGCCCTTTGTCGAGAGGCAGCTTTGCAGGCTCTAAGGAGAGTACTCAAGAAAACACCTGTTGATCAAATGGATTCGGGTTCGATCAGGGTTGGATTGCCAGACTTCACAGGCGCTTTTCGGGAGGTTGAACCATCGGCTCTTCGGGAAACAGTAATCAGCGTGCCAAATGTCAAATGGGAAGAAGTTGGCGGGCTTTCAACAGTCAAATCACGTCTGGTAGAAGCAGTCGAGTGGCCTTTGCGATATGGGCATTTGTTTGCCCAGGCTGGTTTGAGGCCATCTCGGGGCATACTGTTGGTGGGACCCCCTGGTTGTGGAAAGACCCTGCTGGCCAAGGCCTTGGCAACTGAAAGTCAAGCCAACTTCGTGGCAATGAAAGGCGCAGATATACACTCGAAGTATGTCGGAGAGTCAGAACAACGTCTGCGGGATATTTTCCGAAGAGCAAGACAAGCTGCCCCTTGTATTCTATTTTTTGATGAGCTGGACGCATTTTTACCCGCCCGTGGAATGATGGGTTTGGATGCGGCTGTCTCTGAGCGTATCCTCGCTCAATTCCTGGTTGAAATGGACGGTATTGAGGAACTTAAGGGGGTGCTTGTGCTGGGAGCTACAAATCGTGCGGATCGACTTGACGAAGCGATATTGCGGCCAGGACGCTTTGACGAGATCGTTAAATTTACACCACCCGACGTAATGGAGCGCGAAGAGATCTTGAAGATCCACTTAAAGCAAAAACCACTGAGTGACGAGGTTGATGCGACTTACTTGGCTGGTCTAACGGAAGGCTGGAGTGGAGCAGAACTATCGGCAGCTTGCAATCGAGCAGCGTTGTTGGCAGTCCAAAGAGCGGTGCATGGAGAACTAAAACGCATGAGCCCAATTACTCGTGAAGATCTCTTGCAAGCTCTGAGTCAGATTCGTCCTGAGAACTGAAAAATTAAGCTGAGGAACTAATAGCTTGAGAATTACTTTGTGGCAATGATTTTAACCAGAGATGTTGAATCTGCCTTAGCACCTGACCATCTGCTGCAAGGCAACGCAGAAGGTGTAAGTTTGGCGCCAGTTGATCAACGACAACTTCACAATCTTTAGGCCATTCGGTTGGAACGAAATAGTTATCGGGCACAAATGCCAGAGCGCTCGCCCAGATCGGATAGTTGCCTAGCTGGAATGGATTTCTAAAACCTTGTTCAGTTGGACAGAGCCGAGAGCGATCCAGATAGTGCAACTCGCTGCCAGCGAATAACCTTGTTTCACTCTGCATATACTGAAAGCACCAAGCTTCCCCGTGAGCCAGACGACCTGCCATGTAGGCTTCCCAAAAGCCAAGCTGAGCCCCTGCTTCCACTTCCAATACAGTCTGCTGGTTGAATTGAGACGCAGCAAATGGAATGACAGGATCACTATAAATCGTAAGATTTGATTCAGCTTGCAAAGTGTAACGTAACTTTTGCTGGGCGATGTTATCATTCAGAGAGGGATGAATTCGTAACGCTCCCTGTGTCGTCAGATGAACTTGTGTGCCTGATTCCGCATGAATATTGATTTCCCACAAGTCTCCACCAAAAATGCCTGGAGCAGGACTCATCAAAATCAACTGTAACCCTGAACCGTTAGGAATCGATACGGGTCTGGTCACTTTAAAAACACTATCCGCCTGCACATCTATCAGTCGAGTTTGACCTCGTCGATACCTAAAAGTTAAATTGAGCTTGGAATGCATCAGACAGCAATGGAGTTGGGCTCACTCTCCAGCAATACTTCGGTTTGAATCCAGCGTATGACAGTATCTAGCCCTGTTTTGTCTTTGAGGTTCGTGAAGACGAAGGGACGATCACCTCGCATCTTTTTGGAATCGCGATCCATAACTTCTAGAGAAGCTCCGACAAGCGGCGCGACATCAATTTTATTGATAATCAATAAGTCCGAACGAGTTACACCCGGGCCCCCTTTACGAGGGACCTTGTCGCCTCCAGAAACATCAATCACATAGATGGACGCATCAACAAGCTCTGGACTGAAACTGGCTGCTAGGTTATCACCACCACTCTCCACGAAAATTAGTTCCAGGTCTGGGTGATCACTCAGGGCTTGATCAATCGCCTCAAAATTAAGTGAAGCATCCTCTCGAATTGCGGTGTGTGGGCATCCCCCTGTCTGTACACCATAGATCCGATCCTCGGATAATGCCTCATTGTGAATCAAAAATTCCATGTCTTCTTGAGTGAAAATATCATTGGTTACAACCGACATTCGGTAGTGGTCACGCATTGCCTTACAGAGGCGATCCAGTAACGCTGTTTTACCTGAACCAACAGGACCACCGACACCGATTTTGACAACTTTTTTCAAGGTTTTCTCCGAAGTACTAAGTGTTTATTCAAGAGCGAAATAGACGGGTGTAAAGACCGGAGTGTTTCATCTGCAGCAGGTCGACTCTTGGGGTGAATGAGCGTAATGGTGAATTGGAATCCTCAAGGATTTCATTCACCGTTTTGGGAATCAGTCGCAACTGCTCTTGAAGTAGAACTTGTCCAGCTTGCTGTCCTAATGCAAATAAACGCAAGGCAGCAGAAAGTGATTGATTCAAGCGACCAAAGGCGAAGCTTGCCAGCGCCACATCCTCAGAGATGTGCTGGGTTGCAAGCAAGGTTGCTTGGACTGTCAGCACGTTGAGTTTTGGCAATAGTTCATCTAGACGATCTGCAGGAAGATCCAGATAGAGATCTGCACAGGTCTTCAACAAGCGTTTTCCCAGGATGTGACTGCCATCTCTTAGTGTAGTTGCCGGCTTGAGTGCGGTCAGTTCCTGATTGAGAATTTGAACACGTCGCCAATCATCTCGATTTATTGCCTGCATCAGTTGACATAGAGCCGGACCCTCTTGAAAGCGGAAGGTCTCTATTCGCCACATTTCCCACCAGGCGCCAAGGTCTTCAGGAGTTTGAAGAGCATCAAGTTGAATAGCTGACTCCAGACCTTCTGAGTACGCGAAGGCACCAATGGGCAAAGCGCTGTCACTCAGATGCAAAACGCTCAGCCACTGCTCCAGTCTGGCACTCTTAGTGTGTGTGTCCACTCTGTGGGATGGCTGGGGTGAAGGGGCGTTCACTGACTTCGTAGTTGATCCCCAGTTGCTGAAAGAGATGTTCTGCAGCAGGTTCATGGGGGCAGATCAGTTCGAAATCCGTGATCATCAGTGGCAAGTGACGGTTACCAATTTGGTAGGCGAGCCAAGCCCACTCCGGAGGACTTAGCGGACGCAAAACCAAGACCGGCTCTGGAGCTTCCTGAACCTTAACTTGGCAGCGTTCTGAAGATAGTAGAAGTTGGTCTCCTTGTCGGAGAATGCTTCCTGAGGGCAGTGCCAAGGCAAACTCGCGACCTCGGTCGGTCTTTCGTCTTCCATGACTGCGACAGCGATCCTCCCAGGAAAGAGTGAGAGTGTCGATTTCCCAATCTTGGATAATAGCCCCTAAACCAGCGGGCTGGACTTCTTCAACGATGATCATGTGATCTCCCAGTGGTGTTAAAATAGAAAATAACGCTGAGCCAGTGGTAACACTTTTGCGGGCTCGCAACGAAGATGCTGCCCATCGGCACGCACCTCGTAAGTCTCAGGATTGATTTCCATTTTTGGTAAGTAACTATTCAGTGGCAGGTCCTGCTTCCGTAAATTACGACAACCACTGACAGCAACACAGCGACGGTTGAGGCCCTGCAAGGCTCCGCTGTTCAGACCCGCTTTTGAAGCGAAATGAACGCTGGTCGTGTTGGTAGCTTGCCCGTAAGATCCAAACATTCCTCTATAGAAGTTCGGTTCTGGGGTAGGGATTGAGGCGTTCCCATCTCCCATCAGCGCACCAGCAATGAAACCACCCTTGATAATCAGCGAGGGCTTGATCCCAAAGAAGGCTGGGCTCCAAAGTACCAGATCGGCCATCTTGCCGACTTCTACAGAACCGATCTCGTGAGAAACACCATGAGTCAGCGCGGGGTTGATCGTGTATTTCGCAACGTAACGGCAGATGCGTAAGTTGTCGTTACTGCTTTTGTCGTTGGGAAGTGCTCCTCGCTGTTGCTTCATCTTGCTGGCGGTTTGCCATGTCCTGCAGATGACCTCCCCAATTCGACCCATTGCCTGAGAATCAGAAGAGAGGATGCTGAAGGCACCAAGATCATGGAGAATATCTTCGGCAGCAATGGTCTCTGCTCTTATTCTTGATTCAGCGAAGGCGACGTCTTCGGGAATCGAGGGAGAAAGATGGTGACAGACCATCAACATGTCGAGGTGCTCGGCCATCGTATTGACAGTATAAGGCATGGTTGGGTTTGTAGAGGATGGGAGAACGTTTGCTTCACCGCACAACTTCATGATGTCTGGAGCATGGCCTCCTCCAGCGCCCTCCGTGTGATAGGTGTGAATTGTTCGATTTTTGAACGCAGCGATAGTGTCCTCGACAAAACCACATTCATTGAGAGTGTCAGTATGAATTGCAACTTGCACATCATATTCTTCAGCGACACTCAGACATTTGTCAATTGCCGCTGGGGTGGTCCCCCAATCCTCATGTAACTTTAATCCCAAAGCCCCAGCATCCAGTTGCTCTCTCAGCCCAGCAGGAGTCGAGGAGTTCCCTTTACCAAGAAAACCAAAATTCAGCGGAAAGCTCTCAATGGCTTCATACATCTTACGGATGTTCCAGGCCCCCGGGGTACAAGTGGTAGCCTTGGTACCCGTGGCTGGTCCGGTTCCCCCTCCAATCATTGTAGTGATTCCCGAATAGAAGGCCTCCGGAATCTGGTTGGGTGAGATGAAGTGAACATGGGCATCAATTGCTCCAGCAGTTAGGATCATGCCTTCCCCAGCGATGATCTCTGTCGAAACTCCAATTTCCATTCCAGGTGTCACACCATCCATGATGCCTGGGTTACCGGACTTGCCGATACCCGTAATTCGTCCATCTCGGATGGCAACATCTGCTTTGATGATGCCAGTGTAATCTATAATGACTACGTTCGTGATCACAACGTCAGGAGTACCCTGCCCTCTGGTAGCTGTTGGAGATTGGCCCATTCCATCTCGCAGCACTTTGCCACCCCCGAAAATGGCCTCATCACCGTAAACGGTGTGGTCTTTCTCAATTTCTGCAAACAATTCGGTGTCACCTAGTCGAATTTTATCCCCAACGGTGGGCCCAAAGTGCTCAGCGTAGTGATGTCTTTCCATGCGCATGATAATTCTCCCTCAGCGTACGAAGTTGGTGGATCGTTGAAGGGCGGCCTGGCGGACTTCTGTCGTGTCCAAAATTCCCTCCACCAGACGATTAAGACCTAGGGCTTCTCGATTTCCTCCTAGTTCCACAAGTTCGACATCACGTGTATCTCCCGGCTCAAAGCGGACAGCAGTCCCTGCCGGTATGTTGAGTCGCATCCCGTAGGCTTCTTCCCGTGTGAAGCGTAAAGATGCGTTGCATTCGAAGAAATGGCAGTGCGAACCAACCTGGATTGGGCGGTCTCCCGTGTTCTCAACACGAACAGTACTTGTTCGGCGGTCTGCATTGATTTCGATTGGAGCCTTCGATAGTTGGTATTCTCCAGGGATCATGATCATCCTCCGCTTGGATGGTTGGATTTAGTTATTGGATCGGGTCATGAACGGTAACAAGCTTAGTCCCATCCGGAAAAGTTCCTTCGACCTGAATTTCTTGAATCATCTCTGGAACACCCTCCATGACTTCCTCGGCTTTAAGGATTATACGGCCGAAGGCCATGACATCAGTCACAGAACGTCCGTCCCTAATTGCTTCCAGTAACTCGGAAGTGATCAAGGCCACAGCCTCGGGGTGATTGAGCTTGAGTCCACGAGCGCGACGCTTGCGGGCTAGTTCACCAGCAGTGAAGATGGTAAGTTTTTCTAATTCTCGTGGAGTTAGATTCATAGTATTTCAATAATTAAGTGTACACAGGAGGTCTTGAAGATTATTCTCAAAGTGCCCCCCGAACTAATTCGAATATTAAAAAAGTGAGACAGTGAGATTTTGAAAAATATCGGCTAGGGTTTTACAAGTTCAATGTTGCAAAAAATTCTCATAAATTAGTAAAGTCATTGAATCAGTGGGGGTCATGATTGTGGTTGTATGCCCCAAATTAACTTGGCGGCTCAAGAAATTCAGGCAGGCAATCTAGATAGTTAGCCAACGTCGGGCATCTTCGGGTTGTACCTCCTCTCTTGATCCATCAAGAACAACCTCACCACGATCTAATATTACATAAATATCCGCCAATTCGCGAGCAAACTCAAAATATTGTTCGACTAACAATATAGATATTTCTCCTTGCTCCCTAAGGGTTTGAATGACTCGACTGATGTCTTGAATAATAGAAGGCTGAATGCCTTCCGTTGGTTCATCGAGCACAAGTAATTTTGGTCTAGTGGCCAGAGCCCTTGCAATCGCCAGCTGCTGTTGTTGACCTCCCGAAAGATCTCCTCCACGTCGGCCTAACATTTGCCGCAGTACTGGAAAAAGCGAGAAAATTTCTTCATCCAACCGTCTACCGTCTCTGGATAAGCAAGCATATCCTGATCTTAGGTTTTCCTCGACGGTGAGTTGCGGAAAGATTTCTCGTCCTTGAGGTACGTAGGCAATGCCATCCCTTGCTCTCTTGAAAGCTGGCCAGTTAGTAATATCTTTCCCTTGCCAGTGAATAGATCCACCACTCAGTGGCTGCTGACCAATGATGGCTCGCAGCAAAGAAGTCTTTCCGACACCATTGCGACCAAGCAGACAGGTTACACACCCAATCGCTGCCTTGAGGTTAACTTTGCGAAGAGCCTGACTCGCACCATAAAAGAGATCTGCTTGCTGTACTTCTAGCATTGTCACCTTCCTAAGTAGACTTCAATCACAGCATCGTTGGTTTGTACTTCAGAGTGACTGCCTTCAGCCAGCACACTGCCCTCATGCAAGACGGTCACTTTGCAATCCAGCGCCTTGACGAATTCCATGTCATGCTCCACTACCATAACAGACTTGGTATCAGAGATTTCTTGTAGCAATCTAGCAGTTTGTTCTGTTTCCTCGTCTGTCATTCCAGCAGCTGGTTCGTCTACCAGCAGCAGCTGCGAATCCTGAACAAGTAGCATCCCAATTTCTAGCCACTGCTTTTGGCCATGAGAGAGTGAACCTGCCAGATCATCCTGCTTGTCAATTAGTCTAATTTTATTTAGCGTCTGTTCCACGACTCTTTGCTGTTCTACAGAGGGCTTGAAAAATAATGTAGCCCAAATCCCACGATTTGCTTTGAGAGCTAAGTATAGGTTGTTTTTTATAGTCTGTTGATCAAATACGGTTGGCTTTTGAAATTTTCTTCCGATTCCGAGTGAAGCGATTTGACTTTCGTCTAATGCAGTTAGGTCGATTGTCTGATTGTCATAAAAGACGTCCCCCGCGTCAGGACGTACCCTACCTGTAATGACATCCATCATAGTAGTTTTACCGGCTCCATTAGGGCCAATGATGGCACGCAGCTCTCCGGACTCCATAATCAAAGACAAATTGTCTAATGCTTTAAATCCCTCAAATGAAACGGTTACACCATCCATGTACAGTAAGCTTTGATTAAGTATTTTCTCACCGTGGGCTAGAACTTTTTTGGCCATGGAATGCGCTGAACTAGTATCAAATTATGGAGATTTACTGCGTGGCTAGCTACGTTTTCTCAAACGAATGCCAACAATTCCTTTGGGTAGCAAAACCGTTACAATTATAAACATGCCACCCAGGACAAACAGCCAAAGTTCGGGCAGCGCGCCTGTAAACCAAGTTTTTGCTAAATTAACGACAATTGCACCCAAGGCTGCTCCGTACAGAGTCCCTCTTCCTCCTACTGCTACCCAAACTACAATTTCAATTGAGTTCAAAGGAGAGAATTCTCCAGGGTTAATGATACCTACTTGGGGAACATACAAGGCTCCTGCTAAACCAGCCAACATTGCCGCAACAACAAAGGCGAAAAGCTTGTAGTTTTCTGTCCTGTATCCTAGGAACCGGCTGCGACTTTCCGCGTCTCTCACCGAAATAAGAACTTTACCGTATTGGGTTTGCAGTAGCCATCGGCATAATATATAGCCCCCGGCTAAGGCCAATGATGATAATAAGAACAGGCCCCGACGTGTCGAGTCAGCCTGAAGATCGATATCTAGTACATCTTTGAAATCTGTTAGCCCATTGTTGCCACCGAAACCAAATTCGTTTAGAAAGAAGGCAAGCATGAGCGCATAAGTCAAAGCTTGCGTGATGATCGACAGATATACCCCGGTTACCCTTGATCGGAACGCAAACCAGCCAAAAATCAAAGCTAGTAGACCTGGAACCAGCAAAACCATAAATGCTGTAAAGATGAAGGAGTCAAAACCCCACCAGTACCATGGCAATTTGTCCCAGTTCAGGAAAACCATAAAGTCTGGCAGTATTGGATTTCCATAGACACCCCTCTCACCAATTTCTCGCATTAGGTGCATTCCAAAAGCATAGCCGCCCAAGGCAAAGAAAGCTCCATGGCCCAAACTCAGTATCCCGCAAAATCCCCAAACTAAATCGAGTGAAAGCGCTAGCAAGGCAAAGCATAGATACTTGCCTAAAAGTGTAACAATGTAGGTGGGAAGGTGGAACGCGGACTGAGGTTGAAAGTAGGCATTCATCAGAGGTACCAAGACGGCTATAGTGATCAAACACCCCAAAAACCATCTGGATCCTAGGTCGTTGAATAAACTGGTTACGGAAAAGCTGTCTTGAATGTTTTTTTTGGCAATTCTCATTGTTGAATTTCCATCTCAATTAGCTTTCAATGGATCGTCCTCGTAGTGCGAACATTCCGCGTGGACGCTTTTGAAGAAAGAGAATGATTAACACAAGTACCAAAATTTTGGCGGCAACTGCCCCGGCGAAGGGTTCAAGAAGTTTGTTAGCCAGGCCAAGAATCATTGCCCCAAAGAAGGTTCCCCAAAGATTGCCGACACCACCGAAGACGACAACCATGAAAGAGTCAATTATGTACGATTGACCCAAATTTGGTCCTACGTTAGTAAGTTGACTCAGGGCTACACCGCCAATACCAGCTATTCCTGATCCTAGACCGAAGGTTAGCGCATCAATTTGATCGGACCTTATGCCCATTGCCCCTGCCATCCTACGATTCTGCGTTACGGCTCGCATTTCCAAACCAAAATGACTGTTCTTAAGTAAAACAAGCAAAGTAGCCAGCACAAGCGGTACAAAGATGATGATAGTTAGGCGATTGTAGGTTAGTGACAGAAGAGGGTTGATCTCCAGAGTTCCCTGCATCCAACTCGGGGTCAGCACATTCTGATTTAAGGGACCAAAGATGCTTCTTACAGTTTGCTGAAGAAAAAGACTAACTCCGAAGGTCGCTAGCAATGTCTCTAGGGGGCGACCATAAAGCAATCTTATGACAGTGCGCTCCAGTAAAATGCCCACACATCCAGCTACCAAGAATGCAGCTGGGATTGAAATTAGGAGTGAATATTCAACCAAATTTGGAAAAAGTTGTTGGACCACAAAAGTGGTGTAGGCTCCCAGCATAAGCATCTCACCGTGAGCCATATTAATCACACCCATCACGCCAAAGGTCACGGCTAACCCGATTGCTGCCAACAACAGAACTGAGCCTAGGCTCACTCCAAAAAACAACGTTTTGACTCCACCATAGAAGTCTTCCCAAAAATCTATATTTTCTAATTCTTTTGCAATTCGGCCCCTTATATCGGCTTCGGACTCAATCCAAGTTCCATCACTGTTTTTTTCTAATGCTGTTATCAAGAGATTTTTGACTTCAGGTTCCAATGATCCACTAAGTAGTCTCAACGATTCTCTTCTAATTTCTGGATCAGGGTGCTTTATTTGTAAAGTTGCTAAACTAAAGCGAAGAGATTTGCGTACACCCTCCGACTTCTCGTCTAGGAGAGCCTGCTTTAGAAGTGGTGTGACTTCTTTGGGATCTCCTTCTCTTAAATTTTCTGCTGCCTCCTTACGGCTCTCTGGGTTCGAATCACTGAGTGCAATTCTAGCTAATGCATTTTTTAGAGTTGAACGGATACGATTGTTCACTCGAATTCTTTTCAATTCTCTTTTTTTTACTCCTGAAGCTAATTCTTCGCCTGTGAAGACATCATATGTTTTGAAATCATTGCGCTTACCTTCTGCACGTACCAAACTCTTGCTGCGCTTCATTTGATATAATTTGTTCTCAAGCATTGTTTCTAGCAATGCTTTTGCTCTTTGATCATCTGACCGTCCTAAAGCCTTCACTGCTGTTTCGACTTGAGTAAATTTTTTGTCTCCGAGCTGCTTTAGGGCTTTTTCCCAATCCAAAGACCAAGCTGTGGGCACAATTGTCAGAAAAACAAGCTTTAAAATTAAGAGATAGCGAATCATTTGGCTGGTGTAAGTCGTCGACGATCTGAGAATCTCATCGTCGACGTGGATGGAGGGATTAAATTTCAAAAGGTATGAGGTTCAACCATTAACTATTTAGTAATTCTGCCCAGAGCATTTGCCGGTACTGATGTTATAGTTCCCACAGGAGATTGGGGACGTCCAGTCAGCGACAATTGGCTTACTGTCTGGTAAAAAGTCTGACCATGCATCGCCGATGACTCCACCAGGGGTTTGCCACACTGTCTCAAACTGACCATCTGCCTGAATCTCTCCAATCAACACAGGTTTCGTCAGATGATGATTTGTATTCATCACTGCGGTTCCTCCTGTCAAATTTGGGTAAGTAAGCCCATACATCGCTTCACGGACCGCATCAACATCTGTAGTACCGGCTTTTTCGACAGCCTCAACCCACATGTTGAAACCTATGTAATGAGCTTCCATTGGATCATTAGTTACACGTTCCTCGTTTCCAATGAAAGCGTGCCATTTTTCAATAAAGTCATAGTTGACGTCTGCGTCAGCACTCATGAAATAGTTCCAAGCAGCTAGATGGCCGACAAGAGGTTCGGTGTCAATTCCGGATAGTTCCTCTTCCCCCACTGAGAAAGCAACTACAGGAATATCTTCTGCTGAGATTCCCTGATTTCCAAGTTCTTTGTAAAACGGCACATTTGCGTCCCCATTAATTGTGGAGACCACAGCAGTCTTTTTTCCTTCAGAACCAAATGTCTTGATGTCAGAGACAATGGTTTGCCAGTCAGAATGGCCAAAAGGGGTGTAATTAATCATGATATCTGATGCAGCGACTCCGCTGTCTTTCAGATACTGCTCAAGAATTTTGTTGGTTGTTCGAGGATAAACGTAATCTGTGCCAGCTAGTACCCATCGTTCTACTCCAAGTTCGCCCATTAGATAGTTGACCGCAGGGATCGCCTGCTGGTTAGGTGCGGCGCCCGTATAAAATACGTTTTTCGAGGATTCTTCACCTTCATACTGTACAGGGTAGAAGAGCAATCCGTTTAGCTCTTCAAAAACGGGCAACACAGATTTTCTTGAAACCGAAGTCCAGCAACCAAAAATGACGTCAGTCTCCTCTGCACTTATGAGTTCACGTGCTTTTTCGGCAAATAGTGGCCAGTCGGAGGCCGGATCCACGACGACAGCCTCAAGTTGTTTACCAAGCAAGCCACCTTTTTTATTTTGCTCATCAACAAGCATCAGCACAACATCTTTGAGAGTAGTTTCACTAATCGCCAAAGTTCCTGATAGTGAGTGTAGAACACCAACTTTGATGGTATCCGCAGCTTGTGCCAGAGTGAATGCCAAACCCGCAAACCCTGTAAGTAGAACGTGTTTAACAACCGATGAAAATACTTTAAGTTTCATGGGTATCCTTGGGATGAAGGTTAAAGTTCAAAGTAATTGCCGTTTTATTAGGCATATTTGATTCTTCAACTAGGATACCAAAAACTTAATTATGTCAAATTTAGTTCTTAATCATTGAAATTATTAATTTAGATTATAATAAATAAGCATCTATTGAAAATAGATGCGGAAATTCTGTGATCACTAATTAATTTTATGATTAAAAATTAAACAAAATTTTTAATGTATAAAAAATAATCGATTATGAATTGATATCTAAGCGTACTCAACAGCCCCTTTTACGTTGTTGAATCTCAATGTAAAATACTTTCGTTTAGGTCTAATGACTAAAATAGTTCAAAACTTATGGAAAAAAGTTTGTGTAACTGTCAATGCCATTTTCGTATAGTTCAAACTGTTGCGGGAACTTGACTTGAATAGTGGGGTGTGTGATCTTGCACAATTTCTGCATCAGGGGGAACTATGTCTGATTTAAAAAAGCCCTGAGTTCAGTTAATCACTGGAGTAGAACAATTTTCGTTACAGAAAATTTGAGGGTGCCCGAGCCTTCCTCGGAAATACAGTGTCTAGTGAGCTTCATTTATGGGAAATGAAAAGCGCCAGTTGGCACCCCTGAATTATGAATTGCCTGATCACTCTCAATTCCTGGTGTTGGACCCGGAAGAGGAAACACTAGATGCACAGTTGCTGGTCCAGGGCTTTGAGGCTTTCAACCAGGCGACGCAAAAACTTCAAGACTATTATAGAGGTATTGAGCGGAAGGTTGATGAACTGAATTCTGAATTAGCTCGTAAGAACCGCGAGTTAGAGCAGAATCTCCTTGAAAAAGATCGCGTCAAAAGCCACTTGAATAACATCTTTGAAAGTTCTGCTCTAGGTATAGTGGTTACTGATCTTCAAGGCGAAATACTTTCTGTGAATCAGAAAGCCCTGCGGTTGCTTGATAAGATGGCGGAGGAGGTAAGGGGCCTCCGGTTAAATGAGATTTTGGGAGAACGAGTTCTTCCTTTGAGGTTTACCCCAGAGTTCATGCAAAGCCTACAGCAAGGCCAAGAGCAAGAAATGACATTGCGAGGTGGAGCGGGCCTCTCTCGGCAATTGCGGTTGCATCTCTCTTTGATGAAAAGCGATCAGAATGAATGGCTCGGCTTAATTGTTAATATTCAGGATATTACGGATTTGCGGAAACTGGAGGAGGAAGCAGAGAGAAAAAATCGCTTTACAGGAATGGGACAAATGGCAGCCAGTATCGCGCACGAGATTCGTAATCCTCTGGGAAGCATTGAGTTGTTTACCTCCTTACTTCGTAAAGAAGTACAAAGTGATTCTTCACAACAGTTGGTTCATCATATTTCTTCAGCGGTTCAGAGCATGAATCACATCATCTCGAACTTGTTGGAGTACACAAAACCAAGGCCGGTTGCTAGAGAAGTGATTGACCTACACAAATTTCTACGAGTAAATCTTAGTTTCTTTGAACAGTTGGTCGAATACAATGATGTCGAAATGCGGACGGATTTCCTGGCGACCAATACCAAGATTCGTGGTGAAGCCGAACTTCTAAAACAAGTTTTTCATAACATTCTCATTAACGCGATCCAAGCAATGGTTGAAGAGGGCGAAATTCGCCTTACAACCAGAAATGTACTGACTGATAACCGCAAGATGCTAGAACGGTTCACCCATGTTCCGCTCTCCCAACGCCGACATGGTATGTCTCTGTTGCAAGTGTCCGTTGAAGACACTGGCACAGGTATGTCGCAAGAAGTGCGCAAGCGCATTTTCGATCCATTTTTCAGCACTAAAGAGAGAGGCACTGGATTGGGCCTTGCAATTGTTCACAACATCATTGAATCGCATGGAGCGATCATCGACGTGGAAAGTGAAGTAGATCAGGGAACCTGCTTCACTTTGCTGTTCCCCGTGGCCCACGATGATGAAGAAATCCCAGTGGATGAACCCACGTCAACTCTTCCCAAAGAACGAGTCCATTATTGAAAGGAAGCAATATGGTTTCGCATCCCATCCTGATTGTAGACGACGAAGTCGAAATGCGGATTGCAATGTCGGAGACCCTAAAACACTGTGGGTATCCGGTTGAGCTTTCGCATAATGCAATCGATGCCTTAAAGAAATTCAAAAATAATGAGTACTCGCTGGTCATTACGGACATGACTATGCCAAAGCGTAGCGGCTTAGAGTTGCTTAAGGATATCAAAGGCTTGGAGCCCTATAAGCCTGTGATTATGGCAACGGCCTACGGTACGATTGAGACTGCTGTTGAAGCAATGAAGCATGGCGCCTTCGACTACATTGTGAAGCCCTTCAACTTTGAGAATTTCATTTTCATTGTTGAACGAGCGCTGGCTTATCAAGACAACAAGGGACCCATCATGTTGCGTCCTACAGAGGAGAAAGGATCTTCTACTCCTACAGCAGGTGCCCGAAAGCAAACGAACAATGATCCGAAGGAAATTGTCACTCAAAATGCTGCGATGAGGTCTTTGCTGGAAGTTGCACGCAACGTATCGCGAAGCAAGGCTACGATTCTCATTCAGAGCGAGAGCGGAACGGGTAAGGAATTGTTGGCTCAATATATTCACAACAACTCTGAACGGGTGAGCAAACCTTTCATAGCTGTGAATTGTGCAGCAATGCCAGACACGCTGCTTGAAAGCGAACTCTTTGGACACAAGAAGGGTTCCTTCACTGGGGCAAACCAAGATCACCGTGGAAAATTTGAACAAGCCCACACAGGTACAATTCTACTTGATGAAATCAGTGAGATGGCACTTCCGTTACAGGCCAAACTCTTGCGTGTTCTTCAAGAGCAAGAAATTGATAAAGTCGGGGGCAAAGATCCAATTAAAGTGGATGTTCGGGTAGTGGCAACCACTAACCGCCATATGCTTGAGTGTGTCGAATCTGGCAAGTTTAGAGAGGACCTGTACTTCCGATTAAATGTTATTCCTCTTTCCTTACCGGCTCTGCGGGAACGGAAAGATGATATACCTCTTCTTGTAGACCATTTTCTAACTAAGCATGCGCAACTAAATGGTCGTGAGAGACCGCATATTGTTCATGATGCTCTGGATGTATTAACTAGTTACAACTGGCGTGGTAACGTTCGGGAGTTGGAAAATGTGGTGGAACGTGCAATGTTGCTCTGCAACGGGAACGAAATTTTACCACACCATCTCTTGATGCATTCACAGATGGGTAGCCGAACCATTAATGAAGATCTGGCTTCTGCAACGGCTTCTACAACATCAAAAGTCTTTGTACCTGCCGTGGTAGCAGCAGAACCCGTCGCTGAGCCAAATTTAAACCAGGTGAATGGGCCCCTTGGAATCGAAGTAGGTATGTCCATGAAGGAAGCAGAGAAGAAACTCATCTTTGAAACACTGAAAGAAACCGGTGGAAATCGAACTCATGCCTCACGAATTTTGGGCATCAGTATCCGTACTTTACGAAACAAACTGAATGAATATCGTGAAGAGGGTGAAGTTTTCGAATTTGAAGCTGACTAAACCCGATCTAATTTAGAGTGCAGCTCAACAGAAGTTGCGCTCTTCTTCCAAAGCATCTTTCCGTTAATTTGTTAAAAATCTCTCATCAAGATACTGCTCTGGCA